>Ga0115005_10002542_pt1 | contig 14526 bp, 13 predicted proteins | sample ArcOceMetagenome_FD_87163 | JGI IMG/M metagenome (GOLD analysis project Ga0115005, IMG submission 87163) | Marine eukaryotic phytoplankton communities from Arctic Ocean - Arctic Ocean - Greenland ARC118M Metagenome | ecosystem: Environmental > Aquatic > Marine > Oceanic | place: Arctic Ocean... | reverse complement strand
TAGAGAACCTCGAGGATAACTTCATTCTTTGAGTACCCGTTGTATATAATGCCCTTTTAAATACGACCTTTTTAATTTGAAATTGATATAGTCCTTTGCTGCCCATTGCACTCATATTTTAATCTGCCGAGAAAGCCAATACACTTTCTACTTTTGGAAAACCGAATGCATTCGAATCATTTTCAGCAAGAAGGAAGCTAGATTGCTCTATAAAATACTGTACTTTCGGGTTTCTATGAAGATCAGCCCAAATTGAAAATACAACCCTTGCTAATTCAAACAATTTCATCATTTTCCATGTCGGTAACTATCTCATCAATCGACCTGAATTGCCTTGTCCATTTTGTATTGTACAAAAACTGCCTCAAGTCAAAGCGATTATCATCTGGTGAGTATGCCTCGGCGTGGTAAGCAGGAGTGATAATGCACATCTTGTGCCTATTGACTGAATAGTAATAAAAGAATCTTTTGACCTTTTCAGCTACTTCCGATGGGGATAGATGCTGCCATTTTGCACACAACTTTCTGAACATAGAAACTGGGCCGCATCTCGAGATCTTCCTCAGGCGACCAAAGTGTCCTAATTCTTCGTAGGACATACCCATATCTTCCTCATCGGTCTGAGAATGCTCTTTCCCTTCATCATCTCCGTTTGTCATGGGACGGAGTTCTGCCGTTGGTGGAGCATTTACAATATCATTCAATACTTCATACTTGAATTCCTTAGCTCCCCACAAGAGCATTCGTTTCAAGTCACCCTTCGATATAGCACCGATTGGGTTGAGATCTGCTGCTGAGCAATCATACTTTGTAAAATAACCACGCAAGCCTTCATCAACATTAGCACTGCCCAGAACAAGCAGAAATCCCTTTCTTCCCCTAACCCATGGCAATAGTTGAGCAAAGAGGTATGCTGTCACCATACGAATCCTGGCCTGGATGTTCTGAAGGGCCAAATCTTCGGAGATAGTCCCACCTCTTGAAGAAAAATCAGGTGTCTTCCCAGTTGCCAGAAAAAATATTTTGATCATCGCTGACACTGCCAAATCAATTTTGATGGAACGATGGTACGAACCAATCACCTCTCCAAGACGTTTTGCTCTCGATTCTGTCGCCTTTGAAGAATTTGCAGTACCCATGTAGGTTGTGTGAAGAATGCATTGTGCAAATTCTTGAGGAGTGGCTGGGACCCACAATGGGTCGTCCTCCTTCATGCAGACTTTGCGGCATTCAGCAGCTACGTAACCACTAGGATCCTTTTGAGCTGCTTCAGTTACCATTATAGTCATGGATCCAACAATCATTGCCACAGAAGAAGAATCAGCGCCACCGCTCAGAGGTAAGAAGTATCCCGCTGCTCCTGATCGTCTTAAAAAGTCCCATAACCAACACGATGGTCCTAGGCAACACTCCTCTTCCGGAGAGTGGATTTTCAACTCTATTTCTTCAGTTGGCAAGAGCTTAGAACCATGACGAGTTCCAACTTTAATGTCACACAACACGGACTGGGATGTTAGAGACTGCCGAGCATTCGCAGCTTGAATCCCGAAGCTAGGGATACTTGCACGGTAACTACGGACGTCATCTAAATCAACTGTAGCGACAATGGTTTGCACTTCTTCAACATCAAACTGTTTGGCCTGGGCCAGTACCTTTCCATTACAAACAATCATTGCACAACCATCGTAATAAAGACGCCCACCATCGCAGCCTCGTTGATTTGCGTAGAGGTATAAGCCACCGCACTTTTGCGTAGCACTGATCATAAGGCCTAACCTCGCATTCAACTTTCTCAATTCATGATGACTTCCACTGCCATTTCCAATGATCTCCACTCCAGTCAAAGCCATATCAATATGGGAAGAATGAGGTGTCCATAGCTCTTCACAGCTCTCACAGCCAATAGTAGTACCATCAGCACACTGCAAGAACCCTACTCCAAATGGTGCAACGTACTGATCAAACTTGTCTGCCCAAAAAGTAGGCAATTGAATTTGTTCCTGTTCACCACTGCTTGGAGGTTGATAGGCTGTAAAATATCTGCTCTCTCTGTAGTTACCACTATCAGCTAACGCAGTCTTGGGACGAATCGTCAAAATCCGTTTGTTGCGGCAAAGCACTCGGCAGTTATACCTAACTCCTGCATGTAGAATGGGCATTCCAAAATCGCAGAGAAGATCATCTGTTGCGCCTTTCTCAAATAATTCTTCGAGAGACTCCCAGCAGTGAAGGAACGTGTCCGACTCCAAGTAGTGATCGTCACATCCATAACCGCAGATTTCTAGTTCGGGTCCAAGGCGGTAAGTTGCCCCCTTCTCTTTCGCTTCTTTGCACGAAATGAGGATGCGTTTCACATTGCCATCAAAATCGAGTGCCCATTGGTTAAGGTTGCAGGTTGCAACGGTAACGAGATCGCCTCTTTTGTGCTTCATCTTCAGTCTATTCGAAATTCATGCAATCAATCAGCACTTTGAACTTGTTGGTGTTCTTCTTCACAAAAGATCTTTAACGCCAATCATAAACAAGTACATTGTATTTAATATGGACGGATCGACGGACGGCACAACAACTGTATCATTTTTTGAAAAAGGCCTTTACAGGTACCTTTTGTCATTTTTGGCTTGAGTTAAATGTTAAATACTCATACCATTATACCATTGCTTGCTCATACTGTACAGTTTGCAATTTGAAGAGCCTGCTCAATCATCCAGCATCCCCATCACCCATCACCCATCACCCGTCACACTTTTACAAAGATTCATTCGGCAGCATCATGTCGGATATTGATCAGCAGCCACCAGGAGTGGACGATTCGAATGCACACGCGGAAGATGAAGGCGACGGAGGCGATAAAAGCGGCGATGAACGCAACCGTACTATAGAATTTTCTTCAGAGGAGGATTTAATACCTGCTCTTCCTCCTAAGCTGGATCAAGGACTACTAGAATTAGTAAATGTGGAACAGTCCAACCAAGAAGCAATTACTGTGCCAATATGCAGCCCTGCGCAACACGCGGAAGATGTAGGCGTTAACAGGAGCAGCATGCAAGTCGTAGACTTTTCTTCACAGAAGGATCACGCAGTAGGGACAATTGTACCTATTAACACAAGCAGCCCGGCACAAGAGGATACGCTAGAAGGAGATTGTTCTGCCCTGACAATTATTGACCATTTCCTTCTGCCCACTCCGTCAAATTTCATTAATCTACACAATAAAGACACACACATTTTCACAGTTGGGACGCACCAGATCGTTCTACAAAAAGATACAGAAAGTGATAGCTATCACGCAAAACAGGTCGAAGAAGGGACCTCGGGCCTTTTCCTTGTACGAAGTATTTACACTACAATTGCAGCCTTGATGACCGGATTCTTATTTGTCTTCTGTGTGCAGCTTTTCCTCTTCCTTTTTCTCGGCCTGTTGATGGATTCTGGTCTGACAGATAACCGGAATGAAGCTAAAGGCGCAAGCTTCTTTGGTGGGTTGTTAGCATTGCCACTTTTCTTGAATGGTTTGGCAAATACCATGACACTTGCATTAGCTTTTACCGTGGACTGCTTTCGGGGCCAGATATTTTTCAAGACCATTACCAATTCCGACAATGTGGAAGTTGAATGGGTCACATTCTTTGTGTTTATGGGGATGCCACTGTTTAGCATGTGTGTAAGCCTATTCGCAAAATCAAGTTACTGGTGGGAAATCACATTGCTGACTGTTTTCAGCTGTGTTTTTTTTTACTATCTTGTGTTTGCCGCAATGTCAATTTTGTTTGAAGTTCGCGGTTGCCTGGATCTCGATCCAGACCACTTTGATTGGGAGAAACTCAAAAAAGTTCTTTTGATGAAACAAAAGCAAAGATTGTCTGGGTACAGAAAAGCAGAGTACATCATCAATAGCACCAATGATGGCCTTCCTCAAGTTGCAACTTACAGGGATCTCTTGGATGAGCTTCCTCAGCACCCGAAATGTTACTTTGGACCTTGGGCACGGATCACGAAACTCTTGTCGCATTGTAGTTTATACGAGAAACTACCAAAGGAACACCAAGCACGGCAATGGACGCTTGACGAGGTTTTGGAGAATAATCCGTTTGTTACTAACCATTCTTGGAGTCTTGAGAAGATATTCTGCAGAAATACAAAGGCCCGGTATGTGGCAATCGTCGAGGGGAAGTCTAAAGTGACAGATGGACAAGTTGTCAGCAGCATTGTTTTCTTGTTCCTCGTTGCAACCTTTGCTATTGTCACAATGCTAGCCTTCTTGGTTTGGATGGACCTTGGAGTCGAATTTTATATGGTAGGGCTTGTACTTTTCATCTCTCTCTTGTGGAGTAGGTTCGTGAAGGCCATAAGAACGTGTAGAAACCACAGGACACGGTCGAATGTTGACAACGTCATTGAGGTGGAACGCGAGAACGAATCAGAAGCCGAATTTACCGTGCTGGACTCATATTTATGGACGAAACCATCTGAGAAATTATGTTGGTTTGAGCTTGGCTTTGAATTTGTCTTCTTATTTCTTATACCTTTGGTAACACTTCTCTCCACCGGCAATGCGCCTATTGGCATCGTTTTTGCAATTGTTGCGAGTGTGTGTGGCATTCGAAATCACGTCAATGCTGCATCCTGCCTTATAGAGTACGGACCTCTTAGCAGACAGACTATACGGGGCATTCCACACGAAAGAGATTGGAGGCAGAAGCATCGGTTGGCAAGGATTGTTAAAGAAGTCAGTACTGGTGGCAAGTCAAGGTTTTGGACGGGGATATTTGTTTTCTTCATTCTAATATTCTTCATGCTCTTTGTATTTGTCTTGGTAGAGGGCACCACTGATTCAGGATCCGCTGCAAAGTTTCAGGCTGCGTTGGATTTTACTTATGAAGGAAAACAAAATATCCAATACGCCTCGTGCAAAGAACAAGGAGTGCAGAGTCCGAGTGGGAAGAATACATCTTTAGTCGATTTTGCCTTCTTATCGGATTTGGCTTACGAGTCAAACAGCACTACTTTCAAAAACTCCCTAGAAACGTGGTTCAATGGTACTACATTCAAAGACCACGAAGAAGATATTATAGCATTCAAGAAAGACCGTGGATCCAATTCAGCAAATTCTTTGGTTTACAAATTCATTGGCTTCCCAGAGAATGATGTTGGAGTGGTCACAATCAGGGGCTCAGCGCTTGCACTTGATTTTTTGATCGATGCCCAATTATGGAGTGCGGCAATCTTGATTGGATGGGTTCGTAGTCTTCTCCCTCTAGGAACTTGGATTTCGCCACTCCTTAAATATCTTGTAAAAGTTGCATCGATCGTTGAGAGTAAGAACCTGCATAACGTCGCTTATTATATTGAGACCTCCGAATTTTTGAGAAATATAACGGCAGTGAGGAGATACTCGCGAGTGGTTGTAACTGGTCATTGTAAGTTGAAATCAGAACGTGAAAAATGTATTCAAGGATAATGACATACACGTACTCATCATGCGTTCAAATCGACAAATTTCAGCCTTGGGTGGCGGCATAGCAATAATATCAGGAGCACAAACCAGAACGCCTGCAATCGGGCTGTCAGCGCCGAATGCTCTAATTTCTCAATTTACCTTCAGCCCTTCAGTAACCGAGGAGAACTTGGCTAGTTACACATTCAACATTGTACCAGCTAGAGACATCGTTCCAACATTTGATGATCTATCCACGAATTTCCAACGGATCAGATGTACATCAAACGCAAATTCACCGGCCGGATGCCACTCATCCTCGAGGTCTATATGTGAACTATTATATACATGCGGATCACACGGTCGCCCAATTCCCTGCAACTGTGTTCACGAATTTCATTATGAAATACCTAAGGGGAAAGAATTTCTTGCACAATGCCCAAAGCCCAACAAAAAAAGATAAATCAAGAAGATAAATAGCTCATGGCATACATTTGTAATTGAACCAAGCTAGCATGGGCTTCCTAGTGATTTGACAACGTTTAACGATGAATTCTAATTTCGACTGTTTGTAGCCAACAAGTATTTATTATATTTATTTACTCGTTTAAAACACTGGATTTGATCATCTCGTCCGATCAACAACCTTGTGCGCCAAATGTATAAGTGAATCTCTATAATCACTTCGGTCTAGCTGCGATATTGCCTCGATGGCAATCTCTACATGGACCTGCGCGAGGTCCTTTGTCCTTTCGATTCCATCTGACTTTCTTACGTACTCTACAGCCAATTCGACATCTCCTTCAATTTTGAACTTTCTGTCGATCATGGGACTTAACTGATTGGGATGCATTTCTGCTGCAAAAAGAACAGGAGCTGTTGCCAATCCAGCATTGAGGTCAGATAGCGCAGGCTTACCCATTGCACTCGCGATTCCATCATAATCCAGCACATCATCCACGAGCTGAAATGCAATTCCTAAATGCTTTCCATATGTATAAGCCGCGGCAACGATATCATCATTATAACCTCCCAAGATTGCTGCACTTTTGCAAGAATTTGCCATGAGCGAAGCAGTTTTATAAAAGTTCTTTCTCAAGTATTGCACCATTCGTTCATTATCACTGTCACTTGCATCTGAACCCTTCATTTGCATAACTTCTCCTCTTACGAGATGCTCAATAATTGTTGACATGGTTTCTACCACCTCAACATCTCTCAACCGTGCAAGGAATATTGATGCGCGTGCAAGCAAGTAATCACCTGCCAAAATAGCCATCTTGTTCCCAAAAACCTTGTGGACAGAAGGAGCTCCCCTCCTGGTATCTGAACCATCAATAACATCATCATGAAAGAGTGATGCTGTGTGAATCATTTCTGAAATTTCTGCAAGGCGCCTTTGGGCACGAAAAAGGTCAGGCCTCGCCATTGTAGTTTCCTCTGAATGGAGCTGCATCGCCCGTGAGAGCAGAAGCACCATCATGGGCCTTACTTTCTTTCCACCGTCTTGGCCTTCTTCAAAGAAATACGATGCTGCTTTTGAAAGGACGGGATGATCACTTCCAATGAGATCTGTCCGTATACTTTGTGATAATGTTTTCATATCATCTTTTGATAAGATAAAAGGATCAGTTTCAGGAGTTAAAGGGGGCGCAGCAAGTCCACTGGGCTTGCTGTCAAGAAACCACTCGTCCAAGGGATCGTGAAGCATGAGCAATCTGGTTCGAGAGATTGGACTATCCACACCTATGTCTTCTTGATTAGCATTTGAACTAATTGAATCTGAATGTTTCGAAACTCGACTAGGTTTGTGTTGATATTCTGACTCATTACTCCACAGCTTGGAATCAGGGCGGGCAGCTTCCTGTAACATGGAGGACTTCACTGCGTTTTTCATTGAATCTGTCACAAAACTTGCCATAGTAGCAAAAGATCTCTGGTGTGGTTCTCTTGCAGTAGATACAGATACAGATGCAGATTGTAACCTACTACATGATTTCAGGATCAGTCTTCGAGCCTGTGTTGTTGTGGAAGCTGAAATCATTCTGTTGTTGAATGCGTAGATTTAATTGGATCCGTGAAGATGTTATACCCAGTCGCTCTGTAGTTTTAGAACTCTCTTGGGTTCGGCTTGCTCTTGTTGAGACCAGATGCGAGATCGAGGAGAACCACCGCAGACCGCAGAGCAAGAAAGCGAGATCGATCGATCGGCTGCTGCTTTTCGGCATTTGTTTTTCATTGGCGACAAAGCTGAGAACGCTGCTTCGTCAGAGCCATTCGTTCGATGAAAAGAACTGGACTAACAAACCAGGGAGGGGAAGGAAGAGAAAGAGAAAGAGAGGAGAAGAACTATGACAGTATTCCAATCGTGGAGAAGACCTTTGAGAAGCTCAAAGAAGAAGAAGGGAAGTTCATTTTATAAATTTGTCGAAATTAAAAATGTTGACGAGGAAACTCCGATCGTCCCAAGAACAGTTTGTAGAAGCAAACACTGATCGTTTGTACGAAAAACCGTAAAACAGGAGAAGGGAAGAATCCTTTTGTATTGCCCGCACGATAGGAACCAGCGGCAGGAGCAAGCAAATTCTTTTGGGTGTAAAATGTGTTGAAAAGTTCTGATGCATGCAGGCAGGCAGGAAACTTCTGCTTCAAGCCTTTGAAGTGATGCAAATTCATAAATCGAATCTACTACAGTTGGATTAAAAGTTCTGTACACGTAGTATACGTAGGAAGTAAATACAGTAACAAGTCGTAAGATTAGACTCAGTTAGCTCCTCCTTCGGAGAAAAGCGCAGGTTTTGTTGTCGATGCTTCCTCCTCACTATGAATGAAAGATCATAATCAATAATAATCTCCAACCACCAGCCCCTCCACTTGTTGGCTTTCAAGTTTCTCTTCCAAATCATCGTCAAAAATGTCACCGTCGACTCTATAATAATCCTCATCCCGTTTCTAGTCCAGAGGAATGTCGATGTAAGTGCCACCTTCTTCGTCTAAAGCGAGAGAGCGAGCGCCAGCATGGTAACTGTGGCTTCTATCATTCTCATAGGTGCGAAGTTCTCTATATCGATTTGATTTTAACTGCAGAAGATCCACTTCACTGCTGGAAGTACCAGCATCAGCAGCGACATCAGGGAGGAGGTCGTGGAATCCTTTGATACTAGTTCTTCTCTTGCTTGCATTTTCTCTTAGGGACCCTATCTGCTGCATCCTTTCATTTCTCGATGTAAGAATCATAGATACATAATCGAGCAATGTCGTTGTTATCATTGTGAAAAAATCCTCCTTGCTCCTGATCATGATTTCGAATCACATCTATTACAATCCTCAACAATATTATGACTTCCTTTTACTCGCAAGCACCATTTTCTCACTTCTCCCACTTTCTTGAGCTTCCTCTTCTTCTATCTATCCGGTTTTATCCAAGAAATGCTACAGTACATAAAAACAGGAGGTGGGACAAAAAAATAAAGCGAAATAGATCCAGACAAGAATGGCCTTCTCCTATCACTCTACTCTTTGCTTCCCTTCTTTTCTCCTTTTATGTTCCTTGGTTTTCTGTAAAAAAATTAAAATAGAGATTTTGGGATGTGGGATGTGGGATGTGGGATGTGGGATGTGGGATGTGGGATATTTGGGTAGCAAGCAGCAAGCTAGCAGCAAGCTAAAGTCCACTGAAATTCTTGCAACACATACAACATCCCAGGGTCGACTTCGAAAGCTTTGACCGGCGATAAGAGAATAGGTACCTTGGTATGACTGAAGTTGAGCTCCAGCTTCGTTTGGATCCAGAAGGGCGAACGATTGCTTCAGAAGATTTTTGTAAAAGCTCCTCGAGATCGGTTGGAAAAGAAGAAGTCAAGATGGATTACAGCTCAAAAACAGTCTTGACGTCACTTGTGGAAGAAAGCTGCTCCGGTCTCCTCGACGATTTACTATTCGATTGTGAAGTCACAGACTGTGCCCTCTTACCTGTAAGTTTATTGTCACTACTCTTTATTATTCCCGATGGAATTTGACTTAAACAATGTTCTATTATTTTTAAAGCGCACTTTTTGGATTAACTGCGACGAAAAACCTAGGTGTACTTTTGAACAAATGGCATTAGAAGTTTTCAAGCACCATGTTAAAGATGGAGTCAATTTTGACCCAAGCACGAGCGGTGCAGAATGGTGGGTACAGATAAGGCCTTCGCCACCAGCTGGCCGTTATAGACTTTTAGATGATGGGAAAGATGGCAATGATGAAGACGCCGATGATTTGGAAACTACAGGAATTTGCTTTCATTGGGATAAAGATGAAGACTTACGCTTGATGATGGGAGGAGATATGTACATTCACCCACATATTTCAACAGTGACATATATGAGCGATAGTGGCGCACCCACAATGGCGCTGAATAATAAAGTCAATCCTTTTACAGGCGAATATTTGACTCCCTCTGACCAATCAGCCTATTTAAGCTGGCCAAAGAAGGGTAAACACTTGTCATTTGACGGACGCTTCTTGCATGCTGCTCCTTCCAACCTTATGGAGAAAGGCGCATTCGAGAAGCAGATCAAGGTCAGTGATGATATCTCTGATGAAAATCTTAAAAAGAAGCAATTGAGGAGACAGCGAAGAGTTACGTTCCTTGTCAATGTCTGGTTGAATTATAAACCATTTAATGTCGAGCCTTTTCCAGAATCAATGATGGACAAGTTGACAAAAATTAGTGACAGTCATCCCCACGTACTCTTTTCCAACGAGGAAGATTGTTCCAAAGATTGTCAACACACGGTAGAAACTGTCGATGATGCTTCGAACGTAACTTCCTTCAAGTGGCAAATGGGAGGTTGTGATTCGAACGAATCAATATCAATGAATCTACCATTAGAACCTATTCAAAACGAAATGAAAGGTGGAGGAAATGTACAATTGAAATGGACGTGCAAAGAAGGAGCTATAGGAGGAGTTCAATTGGTTCAAAATTGTGACACCTCAGTTGATACAAATACATGCGAAGACAATAAACGGCAGAAAGTAAACTGACGCGTTGGATGCAGATAATTCCAATTCACTACAATAAATTCGTCAACTTTGAAGTAGACGCTTCAATCTATAATCTACTATTCAAACCGTTTTCGGAGGGATGAAGTAACTCTTCCAATATGAATTCTGACATCTTTTCCAGATCCTTAGTGACCACATCTCTACTTACTCCAGGATTTCCGCGCATCTCGATGTAATACTTGAATTTAGGTTCTGTTCCACTGGCACGGAATTGAGCCACCGTTCCATTTGTAAAGCGAATAGTAATCATCGGCGAAGATTTTGACACTGGAAGTGTCGGCTTGTTATCTTCAGTCGTTGAGTCAAATCCAGGGAACCCCAAATCACGAATGGATTCTACTTCATACGGCCCAACCTTCGTCAAATAATTTCCATCGTTGCGAATCTTTTCAAAGATGTTTTGAATAATTTCTGGTTCATAGCAAAAGTAGTAGCCATTATTAGAACAGAACTCTCCATACTTGTCATACAGAGATTGCATGTGGCTGGCTAGATTCCCACCATTTCCATACACACTAATTGCCAGTTCTGCCATCGCCCCCAAGGCTGTTAACCCATCTTTGTCAGACACAACGTCTCCACAGCAAAAACCAATAGCTTCTTCATAGCCAAAAAGACTTCTATACCCTTCCTGTCGAAGTTCTACAAGTCTGGACCCTATCCATTTGAAACCGGTCAATGTATCCTCAAAATAGAATCCTTCCATGTCAGCAATGGTAGCAAGCATCTTTGACGAGACTGTGGAAGCGCACATGGCTACAGGCTTCCCACAGTTCTTTCCGATCTTATCCCAAATCCACAGTCCTAGCATTGATCCAATCTGATCCCCGGTGAAAGTAGTCCATTTGTTAGTTTCCCGGCACTTTTCGGCAACTGCAAGGCGATCTGCGTCAGGATCATTAGCAAGAATAATGTCACAGCCATTCTTCTCAGCAAATTCTATTGCGAGAGACAGGGCACCTTTCTCCTCTGGGTTGGGAAAAGAAACTGTCGGGAAGCGAAAGTCCGGCTCTGGAGTGATTGAGTGAGTGAGTGTAAGTAAGATGAGATGATAGGAGATGAGACAGTACTGTACTGACTGTATGTATCAATTATAATACATTCAGTTATTTCTCATGACTGACTAACTGACTGACTAACTGACCTTGTTGTTCAGGCACGGAGTATAGAGCATCTAATCCAAATGTATCAGCTGACTTTATTGCGAATTGGTATCCAATTCCATGCATAGCTGTATAGCATATATTTACTTTCGTGTCAAACTTGGACGATTGTCCTGTCACTAAACCACTGGCAGATATGGCTTTGAAGTAATCATCTACAACAAATTCAGTGATATCTTTATCCCCAATACCATAGCAAGAATCAGAACAAGCAGCCTCATTCTCCATCGCCTTTCTCAACATGCTGCCATAGTCAGTCCATGGCTTCAAGTTCTCCTCTTGAACGATAAAATTTGCAATGTGCCCATCTACTGGCGAAGTTATCTGACAGCCGTTTGACCAATAAACTTTGAATCCAGCATCATCTTTGGGATTATGCGAAGCAGTTACCATAACACCTACAGCCGCATCTAACTTTGTGACGGCGTAAGCAACAATAGGAGTCGCAATGTATCCATCAAAAAGCACACAATCAAATCCTGCCTCTAGGAAAGCCATTTTTGTTAAAATCGCAAATGTTTTTGATGACAAGCCAAGATCGGGATTAGCTCGATGATCGTAACCAATTACCGCCATCAGCTTCTTCTTCTCGTCTTTGCCAGCTTCGGCTGCAGCGCGTTGGCAGTATCTTGCCAGTCCTTGCGTAGTCTGGATGATTACCAAATCATTCATTCCTAGAGGACCCGGTTTCATTGCAGATCGGAGTCCTGCAGTGCCAAATCCTACACGAGATCCATCGCTGGGAAATAGACGTTGTAATTCCTTTTGACAATTTGGGCCTCCTTTGTTCTGAATGAGAGAGCTAATGTATTCTTTCGTTTTTTCATTGGGATCTAAGTCCACCCACTCTTGTGCTCTTTGGATTGAGTCTTCCATTGTTTCTGGATCAAAATTTTTCGATGATATGATGCTACTGAAATCAAAAGTATAGCTGCTTGATTTATGAATGCCTGAAAGAATTAAGGCGATTGTTAGAGTATGCATTTGCGTGTGAAGTTCTTCATCACTACGCACAGCGTCAGTAACTCTTTCTTGTTCGGGGGACTTGTAAGAAAGTTCCGACGCATTTCAAGTAAGTCTCGCTCTTCTTGTCACTTACTTCTTCTTGGCGTCAAAAACCAAGGCCTCAAGATCGAACTTTAACCATATTATAACCGCAAAAGCCTTCACATAACAACTCTTTCCAGTCGCACTCTACTCTGTCGGGCGCCTCCTCTCTGCCGGTCCACAAAGTTGTCCACAAACACAAAACCGGGAGTTTATTTTGAATTTATGTTTTTATTTTATAAATTGAAATTATTTCTACACTCTCTTCGTAGAGGGAACAAATCAAAAGGGAGGAATGGATGTTGCTACTGCCTTGGAAAGTTGGGAATGTGCATCGGTAGGCGAAACTACCTCCATTTCCAACTTCTCAGCATGCAGACAAAGTCTAGGTGTTGCTCTTGAAATTAGTTCAGGAGCATGGAGATCATCACCAAGAATCGGATGGCCAACAGCTGCACAATGGAGTCTCAATTGATGCCCACGGCCAGTATGTGGCTTCAATTTGACTCTTGTGTATTTTGCCATTTTGCCATTATTCAAAGAAATTTCAAATCTTTTGCAAACTTTCCATTCTGTCTTTGCGTTTCTTAAACTGTTTTCCACAAAATCAAGATGATTGGCAGTAGAGACATCGGCGGCCGAAGTGCTCTGTACATTCCCTCGTGCCGACGGCGGAATGTGACATCGAAATTCATTGAAATCATGAATTGGGTTGTAAACTTTTCCTATTGGGTATTCCACAAAACCGTGATCAGTATCTAAATGCCCTGCAACAAGAGCAATATACGTCTTTTGAACTCTACGTTCTTCAAACATGGACGAAGTCAACCGTAGCGCCTCTGGAGTCAATGCTATGACCATTACTCCACTAGTATCTAAATCTAGGCGATGACATGGTCGAGGTATATACACTGTCTTTTTCTTTTTTCTCTTTTTTGACGATGATTGCTCTAGTCGTAAATTACGCTTAGAGCTCTTCCTTCCTTCCTCCAGAATTCGTTGACCGTCCAATTCATCCGTTGATAGCCATTCGTTGACCTCACTTGCAAGGCAAACTAGCTTCGCCGCCCCAATTCCCGGCAAAGTGAGCAAGTTTGATGGTTTGTGGACAAAGAGAATTTGATCAAGCATTGGCAAATCGGGTGATTTATCCAATGTCAATGAAAAATCCTCTTTCGTTTCAATTTCTGGCGAAACCACGAGCCAATTACAATCTGGCATATATTCAGATTCTAACCTTTCAGACAAGCTTTTTTCGCCCAAGAGATTTAGGTCTTCGTCAGCCTTTGATCTTTTCCCTCGATCTTCTGATCTCAAGACTGTGTCTACTCCTTCCCACTCACATATTTTGTCTAAATCAATGGAAACTAATTCGGATTGATGAGCTATCCAACCACCAGATACGTGCATAAAGTCATACCATCTTGATTTGTTATTATCTGGACCTGTCTGTTTGATGCTCCTTCCAGTCAAAGGATTGAATACTTGTACATGGCTTGGTAGCGACGTGCTTAAATGTTGAAACAAACGCCCACCATGGAGGTTTCCATGAAGGGCAAAGCCTTGGGCAGTGACTGCGCAAGATACGAAGAAAAGAATTGATTTCATCAAACGATCATTGCAATAGAGCGGTGACAGTCTTGGTAGTTGTTCCGGTAGTCGCTTTTGGTTGTGGGATGTGGTTTGTGGCTGGCACCACTACCGTACCGTGTGTCATGGATTCGTACTTGTTAGCTAGATTTTCATGAGTTTGGAGAAAAAGGGTCATTTACTAGGAAAGACCCACCCTCTTCTTCCTCAGGGGGCAATGCCTGACCCAGTAGAAAT
>Ga0115005_10002541_pt1 | contig 14528 bp, 18 predicted proteins | sample ArcOceMetagenome_FD_87163 | JGI IMG/M metagenome (GOLD analysis project Ga0115005, IMG submission 87163) | Marine eukaryotic phytoplankton communities from Arctic Ocean - Arctic Ocean - Greenland ARC118M Metagenome | ecosystem: Environmental > Aquatic > Marine > Oceanic | place: Arctic Ocean... | reverse complement strand
TTTAGATGTCATCGTGATGTCAAGTAAGACACATGACGCAGAATATATTCATCAATGTCCGTGTCTATGTAGAAACAGTACCAGTCTACCTGGATTGATAAATGACCGCGGCCCAGCCATACCTTCACTCTTCCAACCCGGAATCTTCACTCCCATCAGTATAATGTTAGAATTCCACCGAACTTAGTTCAACTGTGCCTGCGTACGATGCTGTAGCAACCGTTTCAGCGATTTCGTCTCTGTCTACTACAGCTGCCAGCATGATGATCTAGTAGTAGTCACCACGACGTGTGAAATCATGCTTTCACTTCATACTGCCTGGTATTGGGTATCATATCACGGTGATCTGCGGTAGTATCCAACATTATATCACTTCGATTAGGACTCGAGGTGAAGAAAAACCCGTCTGATATTTGAAAGATTATCAAACACGCACATCAATAGCAGAAAAACTCGTCCCCGAGCCTAAACCACAAACCACAAGGATGTTGTAAACAAATCATCATTGGATTTTGAGATTGGGCGATGTCATACTAGAAAATAAATATGAGCTTGAGCAGAAATATGAAAGAAGATATAGTCTTCCATTTTTAAAAAACGGCTAGACTTCAGCACGGTAATGGTTTTGAAATTTCCTTGTTCCTTTTGTGGTAGCTATTACCTCCACTTCTCCCAAGATTGAAATCAACAAAGTCGCGGTTGCGTGTCTGTCATTGTTACTTGTTAATGTTGTGTAAAAGACCAGTGTACTTTACGCATGTTGGACGAAGACAGAAGGCGAGGGCCGCATTTTCATTGAAAATGTTATTGAAAATGAACAAGAAGCAGATTCAAAGCAGAGGAACCTACGGTATGTTAATGTGTAGTGCATTTGAATGAAAATAGTTTTCCTTTGGTAGGAGTTCTTGTTATCCGGCCTTTGAACACACCTTCGACCTTGTGCGTGAAAGTGGTTCCACGGTTAAGGTCCAATGTTGTAATCTTGTTGCTTAGACTAATGAACATAATCGCAGTATTGAAAGGGACATACCGGTGGTAGGGCACTATGATGCCCTCCAGTAAGGAATAAGGAATAATTTTAATGATTTTATTAGTCTGTGGATTATTAGAAGAATGATTGATCAGCTAATTTTGATAGTGTCGTCAAAGCATACGAGGAAGAAAAGGCAGTGGTACTCGATTGGCAATGCTCGAATGGCGATATTGTCTTGTCATCCCGACGCCAGACCGTTGTTGCAATCTTATAGCTTGAACTATTTAAGTTGATCGACAGAAGGGCATAGAAGCTGCACCCTGAAAGGACATATTTTAGTTTTGCGTAAGGTGAGGTGATATTGAAACAATATTCCTAAACGAACACAGCACATGCTAGATTAAGCGATACAGTACTATGTTGAATGTCGAGACAATAACCAAAAACACTAATATTGTTAAAATCTTTGCCTCTAAATTCACTTGAATATGCAGACCTATCCAAGATGAAGTTTGTGTTGATCGAAAAAAGACACCACCGTAGCTTTTAAGTACAGGGTACACTCTATTTCTAAATCCCACTGCTAATGATAAATATGCAGCTGAGTCTCTTCAGCAGCAGTAGGCTCCAAACATACCTCTTCTATTTCTTTGAAGACTAGTCAAGAATTTAGAAGTTAAGGTTTCCGGAAAGGGATCCAACAAGCGTGAAAAGTCCGAAAACAGCAAGGAAAAGAAGCTGGAAACGATCGGTATCAAGTCCGAAGATAAGAGTATCAACAGCTACATCATCACGAATTGCGGATTTATCAATCTGGCTCCTAGCAGATCCAGACAAGAATGCTGGGATGCTAGCCTTCTGGGAACGCTCAATGGCGGTAAGTCCATCCTCGAATACGTATTCGTTGCTTCTGGAGAAAGCAGTTTTACGGGTCTTAGCAGCCTCAGCATAGAAAGCAGGGTCGCGGACAATCTGAAGACGAGCATCAGCGAAGTTAGGGGTCTGGTATCCACCAGGAGGAGCCTTGTTTCCACCTCCAGAAACGTTGAACTTGATTCCAGCAGCAGCGGTAGCGATGGAAGGGTATCCCTGGGAAGAAGGAGGAGCCTGTTGATACAAAATATGAAAATAAGAGATCAGTAAGACATTATCCAGACAGTTTCGTATACAGTACATGCAGCACGTTAAAATATTTCAGCTTGCTTCCTTTCCATCGGTTGTCAAACAAAACCGATCTTCCACGTTTGCGATAGGGAACATTTTTCTGAAACATCTTCGCTTTTCCGTCCCCATGAGTTTCATCACCCTCAACTGAACAATTCACCATTGGCATCTGTTTCATTTCGTAAGATGCTATCGAATTTATTTTGAACTCACAGCCTTTGCTACAGCTACAGTAGCAGACTTCTTGGAAGGAGCAGCTTTCTTGACAACCTTCTTAGCAACAGCCTTCTTAGCAACAGCCTTCTTAACAGGAGCAGCCTTCTTAGCAGCAGCAGCCTTTCCCTTTGCGAAAGGATTTCCTACAGCACGGGTGGCCATGGGAGCAGTAGTGAATGCAGAGGCGGAAGCCAACAAGCAAGCAAGGGTAACGACAGCAACAGACTTCATTTTTCTACGGTTTTTGGTTGTTTATGAAATACTTGAAGAATTGGGGTTGGACGAAGCTCTTGGTCGAGCTCTCCGGCACTTGGGATCCTGACGTTATTGAACACAAATCTTTCCGGGAAGTCGACTTCAATATTCAGGTTGGATTTTCTGCGTTATTTCGCGCAAAGTGAATGTTAATTGGTATATTTTTTCAAAAATCCCAACCTTATTTATGTACGGGCGGCTGCGTAGAAGTTGAAGCAAGCGCTGGAAAGATAATATACGGACAGACGTTGGATCGCCAGGATGTCAACTCAGATTTCCTTTGGCATCCATGCCGGACTCCCTTACAATCAACCAAATACATATTTAAAATTGCTATCATGAAGTTTACTATCGCTGCTCTCCTTGTAACCTCCGTTGCTGCTTTCGCTCCTTCCTCCGTTGAGGTATGTCAACATTGTCCGATTGTTGGGGAACTCATGTGGCGAACATTGACATCTTGCAAAGAGTTTTTACGAAATTACTTCAAAGTTGCCCCTTGTGAGAAAGGTTGCCTTCTTCCATGTTGTAGAACGTAACTGCTGTTGCATCTGTCTCTTTTAGAAATCCGCATGTCAACCTTGCGTATGAAACCAACGAAAGGTCCAAGTCAATAATTTCACCACATAGATCCTCTTGGGAGGAGATAAGCAAATGTTTGCATCCGTCCTTATCTTTTTTTGTCATGTATCTCACACCTTCAACTGTATTAATCTTTTAGCGTACCAGCACTGCTATGAACATGGACCGCCGTGCTGCTTTCGGACAGATCGCTGCTGCAGGAGCTGTCCTTGCTGGAGTTCCCGCCATTGCTTCTGCTGATGGATCTGTTTCCGCATCTACTATCGGCCGTGCTCGTGGAACTTACGGAGAGCGCGTTGTACAACTTGCACCTGCTGTTGCTGCTGGAGACTTCAAGGCTATTGCTAAGGAGAAGAATGCATTCATCCTTTTCAACTCTGGAGTATATGCTAACAACAAGGGAATGAAGAAGGCTGCTGTTGCACAGACAAATGATATCTTCAAGGCAATTCGCTCTGGAGACAAGGCTGCTGTAAAGGGCGCATATGACGCCTATGTTGCTGCTAACAAAATCACTGGACTTCCCGATATTGACTCAAAGGATGGACAGGGATTCTGTAACGATTTCGACTACCGTCGTGGGACTAAGGCTGGTGCTATCTACGTCAGATAATTTCTCTGCTTTCGATATTGAATACGTTAGCGAAGGAGTAGGATAAAAGAAATACCCGTAGAACCGCTGGTGTGGCTTTGGACAAAGTCGATTCACCAGATACAGTGTTTGCAGCTTCTAGTCTCGACACAAAGGAGAGGAGATGGTGTATCATAGTTTTTTAGTTCAACTTAATTTTAGAAACACTTTGAACTGGAGAGAACCTTTTTGGCTATGAAACTGCGTCCTATTTGTGTCACTCTTGTGAAGGGGTCAACCTTGCACACAAGAAAGTACCGAATTGAATTACAATATGTTGAATTGTCTCTTGAAATAGAGGACGGCCATGCCATGTACGATTATTAGTCCTCGCGAACATGGTCTAGTGAGAATGAGAAAGAAAGGCAAGATCCCAAAATGCGTCTGAAGAGCGCAAGAAGAGAAACATGCAACATGCAAGGGAAGACGTCTCAAAGGATGGGAGGGAGAAGAGTCCGAGCCTTGAATATCATTGTGAACACCTGCTACGTTTCAAGAATGATGTTCGGCATTGCTATGTGTCTAGTGTTTCGCAGGCAACTGGAGTAAACTGTAGGTCTAGTACTAATTTCTAATTTGATAACTTATCACTTGGGCGTTGGATGGATGCAAAATAAATGAATCTTGAATCTCTCCCATGATAAGAAAGATATCAAATGGGCACTGTCGCTAGCTGTCGCGAACTTGAAGCATCTCGAAACTTTATTGCTGCCATGGGTATGAAATTAGGTCGATCCTATTGTTGGAAAGTGAGCATCGCATTTGAAGATACTGATGTTTCACACAGTTTCCTCATGCACGAGATAAGCAAATGATTGAATCTCTAGTCTTATTTTTGTATTTGATTTTTCACAAGCGTTCCAGGATTTTACACCACTTTGACCATTCGCTTCTTCCTCGGTTTTTGAGGTGGGCGTTAACGAGCCTCTTGGTTATAATGACGAATCCATCACATGGGAGTAGGATGGACATTGGCGTACATCCCATTCACAGTACGTTAATCCGTCCATTGCTGTTGATTCAACATTGATCATACCTGCTACAGTAATCTGAAATCATAAGATAAAGTCATTGCATCCTAGTAAGTTTTTTTATATTTCATCTAATTTCAAATCTCTAATAGAGCCTCCTCCCATCATGGCAATCTCCACAAATCAACTACCAACGGCCATCTTATATCAATTGTGAATACAGTAGACTACCACCAACTAACTCCTAATGGTACAGATCAGAAACATCCGAAGAAATACTCCCATTTACAATCCGATGAACAAATTGTTCCGGAATAGGAGCCTCTTTCTGCTCATCAGCTTTTGCGTCAAACCACGACACGTTCATCTCCGTACTCTTACTAGTCACAAAATTGGTGATGGAAACTGCCTCTTGACTCAGGTAGACGAGACACCCATCCGTCTTATCAATGGAGAAACTGGGACAGATTCCCGTGGATTGAATTTTGACCCTTTTGGAGTTTACAACTTCGCAGGAGGAAATTGCATTTTCAAAGAGGAGGTTGCATTTGGTGCAGGAATCAAGGACGACGCCCTTCAATTTCCCCTTGATTTGAATCGTTGCATTTTCGCACTTGTAGCTGTCCAATAAAGAAACGAACAGAAGACATGAGTGCATGAGTCAGAGATGACTATGATATCATACTCGTGCATAAAACAAGACAAGACCCACGAAAAAACAAACCAAATCACTTACATGTAAACCTGTTCCTTTGGATCCTTCACTTCTACAACACAGATACCATTTTGGTTACTCTCTTTTGTCTGATTTTCCACAATCCACTTACTACCAATTGACTGAAATTTACACACTGGATCACCAAGTTTCTTGGCTACCTTTTCAGCCGCCTTGATCGCCGAAGGTTTCGCAGCAGCAACGGGAGCCGTTTTCTCAGCCTTGAACTCCTTCCTCCAAGTCTGCTGATCCCTAGAAACTTTTTTGAGTCCCGTCGCTGCAGAAGTTCCATCGCCTGTTCTCTTGGCTGCCAATTCCTTCATGATATCTCCTGAAGAGGGCATACTTGGCCTAGCCGGTGCTGGAGCTGGAGCACGAGGCGTTGGTGCAGCCACAGCCACAGCTACAGCAGACGAAGCCTCATAATCTTCCATGGCAACCCCCCTCGGGTTCCACATGAGTCCACTCAAATGATATTCCTTGACATAAGCCGAAAGATCAAGAATCATGGCCTTCATGGTATCACAAAAAGCAATCTGCGCATCATCCTTCCCCTTGAACTCCTTTCTAATCTTATTCGCCCAAAAATCCGATGCACCAACTGTGTCCTTGATAAAAGTACTAGGGGCAGGGGGAGCACTCATAATCACCCAAGAGACACAAGCGAGCATTTCCATAATGGCCTTAATGTGCCAATCAAATTTTCGATCTAGCCTCAAGGATCTGATTTTTCCTATTGCATCTTGGACAGGTTTGAGGAATGGCATGATTGATTCTTGGATTTTGGAGGGTCTTTTGCATTTGGTTCCGATTTCGATGATGGAGCGAATGGATGTCCAGATGGTGGAGATGTGGGTTCCTGTTTCTTGGAGGCCTGGGATGGCGTTGCAGGCGTTAATGAAGGGAGTGGCGGTGCGGGAAATGTGTTCGTCGTATGCTACGAGGGAAGGTGGGATTTCATCTGATTTGATTTGATATGATATGAATGTTGTTTATTATTAGTATCATATTGTATCAACCGTATCATTCAAAGTTCAAGTATAATAGAAGCTAGACCAGCTTCAAGATTTATTGCAGTAATAGAAGCTTCGATTCTCACCTTCAACGACTGCAGCAGCCGAAGGAGCAGTTGCAGGAGAAGGGGACTGAACTCCTACTGTTGATTCCAAACACGAGAGACGTGCCAAGATTGAATCAAGAGCTGCTTGGAGAGATGCGGTTTCTTTCGCCATGGTGCTTGCTTGCTTGCGTGCTTGCTTGCTTGCGTGCTTTGTTGTCTTGTGTACGAGTACTCGTATGCAGTTGTTCTACAATGACAACAACATGATACAGCAAGCAGTCGAGTGTTGTTGTGGAGTCGAGGCGTCGAGTCCCAGTCTTCTCGCAAATAATAGTCGCAAGCTCTTCCTTTTTCGACTTTTTTTGGTGAGAAATGGCCACAATGTGATTTGAATTTATTTGAAGTGCAGCTCCTCATGGCAAATCGTAAATGAATGCTTTGGACGCTACAGTAGTAGTAGCTAGCTAGATTCCAGAGAGAAAGAGAGATTATGAATATTGATGTAAAATTCAAAACTAAAGAAAGGAGTTGTACCTAGATGTAAAGGCAGGTAGGTACAACTGGTAGGTAGACTAGGTGCACAACAAGATGAAATGTTTTCGAGACCAGTGCATTGTTGTAGAAAAAACAAAAGAACAACACTGTGGATTCCAACGTGGTCCCCCACCGTAATACTAACACATCTAGAGCATGATTAACTTCGCTGTGTGGACGGGAAGCGGTGCTGTCATGCTTGTATGGTCGTTCCTAAAAACGGCGCGCATATCGCACCATATCAGAAACAAGAATAGAAACCAATGAGGAGCTGGAGTCTACAGTGCCTCTTCTCTATGCTACTTCAGCCGTGTGTTCTTTCACAACTTTACCAGCACTAATATTCATCCTAACACTAATGCATTCTGAGGCGTGCTTTGAGAAACTAATCTACTTGTACTCCTTCCTACCTAAGCTTAATTAAATCTATCAATTTGAAATTGAAGTTTTACTTTGGATGCACGTGACTCATAGGTTACGAGGGTACTTTTATTACGAGATTTCGTTCGATCTTCGAAACATACTTCATGATAGAGTTGTCTTCAATCGACAATCGACACTCGACTCACTCGACACTCGACACTTGACACTTCACACTTTGAACTTTCACACACATACTGTACCACATACCATACGAAACACTACTGTACGTGTAGCATCCAAGATGAAGCGAGAAGGAAATGACAAACCCAATTCGAAAGATTCTTCAGAAACCAAGAGACAAAAGCAACTAACAGCATTCGAAGAAGATGCTGCGACAATAGGTGCTCTTTTACAGGAGGCTCAAGATGTTGCTGAAACTTGTGACACTGATGGAAATCCATTGGAGGGAATAAATGGGAATGGGGAAGCATCTATTCCTCATGGGAATAACAACAGCAACAACAACGGCAACATGCATGTCATTCGAGATGACATGCCGCAAGCGCCAGGTATAAATGGAAATGGAAATGGACACGCACTCCCTAATAATGGAAGATTTGCACCGTCCACCAGTGATGCAGATGATGACAATGCTGATGATGAGGAAGCGAGAGATTGGTTATCTGCGCCTGAAACACGGAGAGCTCCAAGGGTAGGAAATGATTTCCAAGCTGTATTGCCTGGTCCAGGAAACTAAATTATGCGTTTATGCACCATGTATCATGTATTATGCCACATGTACGTACCTCTTGAGCCTTGAGCATAACAGTGAGATCTTGGAAATTATAACATGGGATCCGAATGACGGGAATGCACTGGTCAGGTATTCGATGATTTTCTAAACCTCCTACGGCGGTGTATCATCCTGTTGTATGATTGTGTGCACAGAAACAATAAGAATCATATTTTAAAACATTGAATTGATCCTACATGTAGTCAGTCTTCCTTGAGTGTCTCAGCAACAAGTTTCAAGTTGTAACCTTCATTCTTCCTATAATTTCTAGTACTAGCATTGATCATTTCAAATCAGTTGATGGATCATTTTCGTGTGATGGATCTGATGGGAATCATGTACGGTAACTCATCTTTCTTTGAGTTCATGTGACAAAGAAAACAATCCGTCTTACACAGCACTTCAATGTGAGACAGGATCGTATGAGTGAGACAAGAATACCAGCTGTGTCACGAGAATAACTTTGCCATGAAACTTTCATCCGTGTCATTCCATCGATTGTCGATCATATGAATCGTCATGTGCATGCCATTTGCACAGTGTACCTTCTCGAATGATTATGGGTACAGATGTGCTACTTGTGTGTTGCCTATAGTGATGTAGGCCGATAGATTCTGAGGTCTTGGCCATCCTAGTTCTTTTCGTCCAACATCAACAACAAGGTGATATTATCGTGGCTACCGGCAGCTGAATGTACGCTATCTATTTTAGGGATAGTGCGATCTTCTTCTTCGTACTCTTTGAGTGCAATTACACGTAGTTGCACAAGTTCAAATTCCTTGTTGACAAGGACCTCACTCAATTGCATACTTGTGTAGGTGTAGAACTGTCTCAAAAATGAAATATCAGCCATTCCAACAAGAACATATCTAGGTTTGGTCGTGAGTTGATCAATCTTGTGGTTGTAAGCAAAGAGTTGTGGTACAAAAACTATATTATGTCGAGTATCAGCTGGGCGTTGCGGTTTGTGCAGTAAAAAGAAATTGGCCTCTTGTAATGAGCTCAAACGCGATTTCAAACTCTGAGATAGAGTTACATAGAGGAGATATTGTTTACGGGGGTGCAACTGTTTTATCCCTTTTCTCTATTCTCGGCGCAATCTCATGAGGGATTTGTTTCATTTGGTGCCAATGACTTCGGTGGGATAATTGTCAGAGACTACCATGCATTTCAGGTGGAAGATAATCAATTTCTCCTGAAGATTGTGTGGCGAAGAGGTTTGGACAATTGGTGATTTTTTAAAGAAATAATGAATCAGTTGACATCATAAAGCTTATTTTTATCTATGCAACCAAGTTGAGATAGTGATGGTAGAAGCCATCGGTTAGAGACCTCTTAATCTTGAACGCCATCAGGCAAATATGAAGAAACTTCCAAGAAGAATACCACCAGTGAAAGTGAACGCACGAAGTGGGACAGCACCTCCAGCTGTGACATCGACGTTGCTATCGAACATCCACGAGGAGCTGAAACTAGCATTCTGACCATTTTCAGATGCCTCTTGTTTCTCGGAGGATTTCGTGTTCTGAGCGCTTTTCTCACTTTTAGAATTGGACTTCTTTCCTAAACTTACTGTGTACGCCATGAGCTTGTTTAACTGCGCTTGAAGCTCTTTGGCTGTTTGTAGCTCCATGATTTAGCTCCCTTTGATTTTGAACCCTTATGATTGGATGCATCGAGATACTAGGATGGCTGACAAAATCAAAGGACAGGAAACACGAATGCTTTCAACTTCTGAAATTTCAAAATAAGTGAGAGAAGTTAAAGTGCGAAGTTAGTTTTTTAGCTCCAAGGTATGATGTGTTGACTTCTTTTGTGTACCGTATCATAAGACCAAATTATTTTCGAATTTGTCCGTTAGAACTCCATCGATGTTTCAGCGAAGATATTCCAACGCGTGCAATACGTTTTTCAATAACAATTTAACTATGAAAACTTCAGGGGAGAAAGTTTTTATTTACTCGTATCAATATTGATTGTATCTATAGGGTGATGCAACCGAACGGAATTGATCCTCTTCTTGTATTGCGCCAGGAGGCTGACGTGGAATTTGCCCGAAACTAATCATAAAAAGGGCTTCTCTTTCGACACACAGGAAGTACGCACTGACTAACAGCTTTGAACTTCTGAAAATTCAAAAGAAGAAGTTTGAAAGCGAGAAGTCCCCCAACCCCATCCACAAATAATCTCGCGAGTTCCAGGTTCCACCATGGATTTAACTAAATATCACGACTACACACTCGTACCAGCAGAAATTGTAAGTCTGCTAACTCGTTCACCATCCTCTGATACTCCTCAGCAGCATCAACAGATGGATGGAAGTAGGATACTCCTAGTAGGTCCTACTAGTAGCACCAGCAACAAGCACAAGAAGCACAAGAAAGGCCCTAGAGTAGGCGTCAAAGATCCATTTCCCACAAAATTACATTCCCTCCTTGAAGAGAATCTTTTCGAAGATATCATTTCATGGCAGCCACACGGCAGGTGCTTTGTGGTGCACAAGCCTGATAGGTTTGTCAAGGAGGTGATACCGAAGTATTTCAAGCAGTCCAAGCTAGAGTCATTCCGTCGTCAATTGAATGCGTACGGCTTCACTCGTCTGATCGGTCCTGGAAACCTTGATGAGGGAGGATACTACCACGAGCTTTTTCTTCGGGGAAGGAACGATCTAAGCAAACTTATCTTGAGGAGCTTGACGAAGAAAGGACGATCAAACCACGAAGGGAGACACGGCTACTCTGCTCCTGCGTTAACGAGGGATCCATACTACTACTCCGAGCCCAACTTCTACCTGATGGAGCCATCATTGCCCAATAGCGCAGTAACGAAGATCTCTAGGACTAGGACAATTCTTGCTGGGCCTACTACTGCTGAGCAATGCTTTGCTACAAGAGATTCCTGCGGCGCCGCCGCTACTTATAGTAGGAGCATGCTGGTGGACATTAATTCCTTCAGAGAAGAAGGACGAGGAGCCATCAGCAGAGGAAAGAAGCCGACAGAACCTGCCCCCGCGGAGGAAGGGTTCGCGAATGGTGCTATGAATGGGCAGGCGTTCTTTCGTGACCGCACTTGCGATATTAGCAGTGTTGGAGATGTTGTAGGAGCAACGGGCTTGTCATCCTTAGCTTCCAACAGCACGAGGACTGAGGATAGCATTCTTTCTCGAAGAGCTGAGGTCTGGTACCAATGCCTGCAGAAACCATTATATGATTATTGTGATTCTCGTAGACGCGCTGTTAGTGCTGGAAGCGCCTTGAATGTACAACACATGGAAGAATCATCAGTGGCAGCATCGGCATCAACAGTCAAGACCACATGTGGCAGCGTCAATGTTCTTGACTTGAAGTCATCGCCGTCACCAGTATTAAGATGCGGACGAAAAGATGCACCACAGGACGATTGCTCTAGTAGTGGGCTCGACGTCTTGGCTCTCATCCTTTCACATCAGAAATCCATCGACCAAGATACATTGATCCCACAGGAATGCGTTGATTTTGACAAGTTATCAGAATCGTTTCATCACGACATCACGAGAGTGTTTGAATGAAGGTCAGTATGTTGTTGTTCATGTTGTTTGCCATTTATAAGCACATATACGAGTAAAATGTTTTCATTAGTAACTTGTTCATTTTTTAGCTCGTACGTGTACTAATGTTTGTGATGTTACCATAACTCGTGTTGCATGCTGGCGATTACTAGCCACTAGACGAGAATGCATGCTGTTACTGCCTCTCGATCGCATGATCAATAAGCATGATTAAACAGCAAGTTGAAAGTTTCCTCAAGAGATGTAATGTTTTGAGACCAGCATAAACCGCACAATCAAGAAAACCTAGAAGGCGCGATCAGAGCAAGGGTAACCGTAGAGGTTCAAAGTGAGGATTGACGTACTTGTAGTAGAAGGCACTCGACATATTTAGCTGTCAATATATGGCTGGTAAATGCAATATATGACGCCATCAGGTGCCAATGCTCCACTCGTCGAAAGGTCGCGATTTGGTGCTCCAGGTACAGCAGCAAGGCCGTCTCTTACTTCAGAGATGACGTTTGTTTCAGTGCCAAACTTTGCCACATGTGTCCTGGTGGCAGAGAAAGCTATGGAAGGTGGAGTAGGTCCTGGAGTAGCGCGGGAGTTGGTAGATGGAGGATACCACATCAACGAAGGTAAGGGATTTAACGACAGAATGATGCGTTCCATCAAGAGGAATTTGGGCACTGACAGTTTCGACCTTTTGCCCGAGATCGATCCCAAGGTTGAGGAAGATGTCCCGCCTGAGGCAAGTGGAATCAATTTGGAAGACTTTGACATGGATGAAATGGACGAGTTCAAGCAAGAATTGTGAGAAAACAAAATAACATAGCACCGTTGGAAAGGAGCTCATCGTAATTTTAGGCTCGTTTGTATCATCATTGTTGGTTGAGGTCCAGATAAATTAGAGTGATGATGAGGGCTCTCTTCAAATTCGATTGTCACATCCAATTGCCTAACGAGCACATCAATCCAAGATAACGGTTGTAACGCACTAACAACTAACACTGTGTTTATCAATACTCAGAGGACATGGTTCCATGTCCCCTAACCCTTTACATCATCATGTCTTGCACATTGAGGAATACGAGCCGTAAATAATGAAGTGAAGATCCAATTTGTACAAGTAGTCAAAGCCCATCTCCTACAAACTTCCTTACACACACCACTCTCATTAGCGCTACGACCCTCTGCTCATGCACTCACATCTCCAAAACAGACACTCAAATCACCCAACAAACACTTGCCTTCCATGCCACCCACTGCCCCACATGCCATCACCTCATCCAACGACACCCAAACTTCCCTCAAAACAGTACCACACCCCAAGTGTGCATTGTCTGTGGTGTCATCCAGACTACCATCCACTACAAAAACATGCCATGTCCTCCCTGCACCATCTCATCCATCCTTCACCGACGAACACTCTCCACATGGTGGCCCAAACATCACAGCTGCCACCATCAATCCATTCATACACATTTCGCCCATGCCGCACCTCCAAGAAATACTCCTCCCCCTTCACCTCCCGCCTTTGACCCCATTGACCACACCATCCATGTTCCCCTCCCGCCTCTTCCTCCTCCACCACTCCTACACAACCACAGTCCCTGCACACAGACCTCCACCTCATACCATGGATTCCACGATCCAATCTTCCGACGCTCCCCAGATCCACACCCACCGCTCCAAATGAAATCCCTACTTTACAGCATTCACCGTCAACCATACCCACCAGAACGCCACATGCTTGAAAGCATTCAACGACGCGACCTTCCATCCTCAATCACAACACACCCCAACCCACCCTATGACCTTTGCAAATTATACGACACCATCGCTCGCCTTAACAGATATCTCCCAGCATCAACACTCATTCCGTATGTTGACTACCTCCCACGCTACTTTCCCACACATGACAAACTCACCATATACTACAAATCAACAGCTGCACAGCACGACCTGACTATGCAGATGCCATCCTATACCTCACCACACACATCCGATACCCTGGTATCCCCATCATCCAAACCACCCTCATCATACACCACATCAACCATCTCCCTTCAGCGGAAAAAATACCCCACCAAGCCACCTGCATCCACTCCCATCGCCTATGGCTCCTGCCGTTCAAATCACACAACCCCCTCATCTATGCGCTGGGATACATTTATCTCATCAGCACAATACCCCCTCAAGCCATCACACCCCTTCTCCTCCACACACACATCACGCCTGCTGTACTCCACTCCCAATATACCGCATTTATACACCTTCACCATATCCTAGACCACCACCTATCCTCATACCCTCTACAATGCCACATCACCATCCCATGGGAACTCCAAGACAATGACCCCCGTGGACGCAACCACCTCCAACCTCGCTCCCTCAAATATAATCCTTACTACCATCGCCCCCAAATCCGACCACAACCGACCCGACCACCACCAACCGCACCCTACACATAACCTCATCAGCCACACACCCTTTCCCACACCATTCCGTTTCTACACGTGCACATGACCCAACCCAGACTTAAATTTAAAAAAAAAGGAAAACTCCCACCAACAGCGTGGGAGGGAGGTGCATCGGCAGCCACTATCCCTTTTCAAGGAGTAAAAGTTTCTCTGGAATGGGGGACCCATCTCTCACCTTCTAACGATTGATGAGAGACCCACATACACAGGGCAACGCACACAGCAGCCATCCATCACTTGTGATGTGATGCACGCGCCGCAACCC
>Ga0115005_10002540_pt1 | contig 14530 bp, 10 predicted proteins | sample ArcOceMetagenome_FD_87163 | JGI IMG/M metagenome (GOLD analysis project Ga0115005, IMG submission 87163) | Marine eukaryotic phytoplankton communities from Arctic Ocean - Arctic Ocean - Greenland ARC118M Metagenome | ecosystem: Environmental > Aquatic > Marine > Oceanic | place: Arctic Ocean... | reverse complement strand
TTGGCATTGCATGGAGGCCAATAAATACACTTATCAGCTCCAACAATAGGGTCACCCCATCCGACTCCATTTCCTGAATAGATCGGATCCCCAATCCAGGTATAATCACTGCTTGTAGTATCAATCTGCAATACCTGACCAGCACCATTTGCAGCATAGATGTAACCATCACCACCCAATACACCATTCCCACCACAAAAGAAACCTTCCCAGGCTGCCCTCCCTACAGTAGAAGTCGTGTCAGGATTGGTCGGGTCAAATTTGACAATGCGTGTGGCTGCATGAGGTATGCCGTACACGCAATCATCATTTCCGACCACCGTTCCACTGTACTTGCACTCAGATCCTCCTAGATCACCTCCGATACTGGAGAGTGTGTCATTATCGGGATTCAATCTCATGATCCGACGGGCATTCAATGGCATGTAGTAAATTTTACTGTCTGCTGCAAGTGCCCCTGATTGCCACAACAAGGCACCGGTCTCTGGAAGCTCAACATCATCGAGTGTTTCCACTGTGCCATCATTGGTGTTGATTTTCAGGATGCTATTGGAGTTAAAAGGTGCACAGTAGATTCTGCCGTTATTGGCTAGCACACCACACATCCACTTGCTTCCACCATTACCGAGATCAGGTCCAATCTCCGTTAATGATTTGTCGAGGGGATTAAACTTCACGACGCGGCGAGCATGGAAGGGAATGCCGTAGAAAAATCCGTCCCCACCATCCACAAAATCCCACCATTTATTATCCCCTTGAAGCAGCTCATCGTCAATGTCAATGAGTGTTGTGAGGGAAGACTCTGCCATGGTTTGGTAATGAATGTGCCAATGTGAGTGCTGAGTGCTGAGTTCTCTATCTGTCTGATGCCTATGTACAATTAATAACTCGCTTGCTTGCAATTATTTGAAAAATTAATTTGATTCGAAAACCCTCCCCCGCCCGCGCGATCGATTTTCCTTTTGGGTGGGGGCCATGTGATGAAAGCAACAACATTTCACCCTCTTTCAAACCACTTGGATCCTCTGAGATCCGCCAAGAAACAATTTCCTTGGTTTCAATCTTTTTCAATGAAGCGACCGCTGCAAAATAGCGACAGCGACGATACACCAACTGCCAACGCCAAGACCAAATTACGTCGGATGGGAATTTGTCCATCTCAAAAACCTACAGAAGCTAATCAACAAGAAGAAGAAGTCATGAGTGACGAGAAAATGGACGTTGTTGCCACTGGGGAAGGTGAGTTCGTTCGAGATGACATGACATGAGACAGCAATGATATGATGTTGATGATGATGATGATGATGTATCTATCATGTGTGTGTGTCACCTGTTCTGATCAATCCGAACATGTGATTCCATGTATGAATGATTTGATCATGACTATCTTGCACTTGTTCCTATTGATTATGCGGTTATGCGGTCGTCTCTTGACCTTGACCTTGTCTTCCATCGATCCGATCAATCGTGTCATATTTCACATATCATGTGTCATTTCTCATGTATCATATCTCATGTTCTTTCAGTGGACGAAAAGTTGTACTCTCGCCAGCTGTACGTAATGGGCCACGAAGCCCAAAGACGCATGATGGCAAGCAGCGCGCTCCTCTTTGGTCTCTCCGGCCTCGGTGCCGAAGTAGCCAAGAACTGCATCCTCGCTGGAATCTCCTCCATCACCCTATGCGACCCCAATGACCCCACTAGCTACGATCTCGGGGGAAACTTTTACATCACACCCGATCATCTCTCTTCCGGATCCTCCAGGGCGGATATTTCCAGAAACAAACTTTCAGAACTCAACCAGTACGTGAGTGTCAATGTCGCCTCTGTCCCCTCTCTCACCGTGCAGCATCAGGATGAAATCCTATCTCTCATTGATGGAAATATTTCGGTTGTCATTGTCACAATCCCCCTCCCGAAATCACTCGTTGTCGCCATGAACAATAAATGCCGTGAGGTTGGATCGTCCTTTATCTACTCCGTCACCACGGGAGTTTTCGCCAAGGTATTTTGCGACTTTGGACCCTCGTTCGTCGTCAGTGATAAGGATGGGGAGCAGCCCCATCAATCCCAAGTGGAAACCATCACCGTGGACAATCCAGCCGCTGTCAAGGTTTTAGAAGATCAGGGTCGTCACGGTCTCGAAACAGGAGATTGTGTCACCTTTTCAAGGGTCAAGGGATTAGACGGAACATTCGACACTACCAAAGAGTACGAAGTCAAAGCTACCGGACCGTACACGTTCGAATTGATCGGTGTAGATCTTTCCGCATGCCATACCCCCGGGACGCAGGGATACATTACTCAAGTGAAGAAACCGGCGACTCTCTCTTTTGAGACGTACGAACAAGCATTGGAGAATCCAAATGACCTCATGATGTCCGATTTTGCAAAGTTTGATCGTCCCCCCCTCCTCCATCTTTGTTACAAGGCTCTGGATGCGTACATTGAGAAACACTCGGAGTTCCCCACGCCTGGAAACGTCGAGCAGGCCAATGAGGTTTTGGAATTGGCCAAGGGTTTGGATTCCGAGGGGATTGTGACGGATAAGGATGCAAATCTCATCCAACATTTCGCAAGTGGTTCCAATGCCGTCTTGTCCCCCATGTGTGCTGCCATGGGTGGGATTGTAGGTCAGGAGGTTCTCAAAGCCTGTTCGGGGAAGTTTACCCCCATCAAGGGTTTCTTGTATTTTGACGCGGATGAGTGTTTGCCGGATGAGTTGTTGCCCATCGAGGAGGTGACTCCTTCTGGATCGAGTCGGTACGATAGTCAAATTGCCGTGTTTGGGAAAGAGATGCAGGAAAAGATTTTGAATCAGAGGAAATTCCTAGTGGGTGCTGGAGCGATTGGGTGTGAGATGCTCAAGAATTGGGCTCTCATGGGAGTGGGATGTGGGGATGAAGGGCATATTCACATTACGGACATGGACCGAATTGAAAAGTCCAACTTGAGTCGTCAATTCTTGTTTAGGAATTCTCATATCAATCATTTCAAGTCTACTTGTGCTTCGGAAGCTGCCAAGGATATGAATCCTGATATCAAGATTACATCGTACCAAGAGAAGGTTGGGGGGGAGACAGAACACATTTTCGGTGATGACTTTTATGACAAGCTTTCGGGTGTTTGTACAGCTTTGGATAATGTGGAAGCACGTCTCTATGTCGATCAGAAGTGTCTCTTTTATCGTCTTCCCATGTTGGAGTCTGGAACTCTCGGAACCAAGGGGAATACGCAGGTTGTGGTACCTCACTTGACGGAGAATTATGGTGCTACGCGTGATCCTCCTGAGAAGTCTATCCCCGTTTGTACTTTGAAAAACTTTCCCAATCAAATTCAGCACACCTTGCAGTGGGCTCGTGATTACTTTGCAGGAATTTTCACTCAGAATGCAGAAGATGTGAATGCCTACCTTGGATCACCAGATTTTGAAAAGTCTCTTGAGGGGCAGCAAAACACAAAGATGGACACTTTGAAGTCAATCCAAGACACTCTCGTCGATGACAGACCTCGTAGTTTTGAAGATTGTGTCATTTGGGCTCGATTGAAGTTTGAGGACGTCTTTAGTAATCAAATCCAGCAATTGCTTCACAACTTCCCCGAGGATCAGGTTACCTCCAGCGGTACCAAATTTTGGTCTGGTAGCAAAAGATGTCCCAAGGCTTTGTCTTTTGATATCAATGACAAGTGTGAAGATGCAGAGATGAGGAATCATTTTGATTTCATTGTGGCTGTAGCGAATCTGCGTGCCACAATGTATGGTATCAAGGGTCGCACTGATGAAGAATACTTTGTGAACATTCTCAAGAATGTGATTGTGCCCGATTTTGCACCAAAGGAGGGGGTGAAAATTGCAGCGAATGATGCTGAGGCGGAGAAGCAATCTAGTGAACTACCCGACGCCGATGCGGAGGCAAATGACATTCTCAGCAGCTTGCCCAAACCAAGCGAGCTTGCTGGTTTCAAGTTGACACCCATTGAATTCGATAAGGACATTGATGATCACATGCTTTTTGTCACTGCTTGTTCCAACTTGCGTGCTTTGAATTATTCCATCCCTACGGCCGATACTCATCGATCCAGAGCTATTGCAGGTAAGATCATCCCTGCCATCGCTACCACTACGGCTCTAGTGACGGGTCTTGTCTGCCTCGAGCTCTACAAGATTGTTGGTACGTCTAGAAAGGAGCTCACAGTTGATGCATACAAGAACGGATTCATCAATCTGGCAATTCCATTCATCACTCTCAGTGAGCCCACGCCGCCTGCCAAGACAAAGGCTGTAATCAAGGGTAAAGAGTGGAATTGGACTGCTTGGGACAGTCTTGATATCAATAAGGGCGATCTCACGCTTGGTGAACTCATGGAGCATTTCAAGACTGAGTATAACCTTGAGATTCAAATGCTTAGTCAGGGAGTAAGCATTTTATATTCTTTCTTTGCTAACAAGAAGAAGGTAGCAGAACGTATGCCGATGCCAATGTCGAAGATTATCACAAGTATCACGAAGAAGGAGTTTCCACCTAATCAACTTTTCATTATTTTGGAATTGATTGCCAATGACTTGGATACTGATGAGGAAGTTGAGATTCCTTATGTCAAGTTTCGCTTTAGATAGACTAAGCGTTTATTTACGTCGTTGAAGGGTGTATCATAATATTGAGAGAAAGTGACAAGTAGAAGGAAGTCTAATCATCTAATGTAAATCATCACCATGGGCAAACTGTAATCGCATATTCTAGTAAATTTTGAACTTTAAAATTTAGAGGGGTCAAAAGCAAACGATGTTTTGCCATCCACATAATTGGTACTGGACATACGTGAACCTAAAGAAAAGGTAGAAATCGTAGCATCATCCACTTCCTCGTCTCCGTCACTGCCTTCCTCGCCATCTTCTCCTGGAAAACAACACGCACATGAAGTCAGTTTCCTTGCAGCCTTCAAAGACCACTCTTTCTTTGGAAGAACTGTATCGGGAAGAGTCTTGTCCCCGATAAGAATCATTTTATGCGCAAAGACACAAGTTTCAATTGCCAATTGTTCCTCATGAGTAATATTGGGATAAATCATCATTTCTTTCTGCGCTTGTTCCCTTATATCCACCAAAACGGATTGAGCTGCATCTAATGTCGCTTCGTCCAACGCCCTTGATCTCGAACCTGTGACATACTGCAGCACATTTGTAAGTGCCAAGCAGCTTTTCTCATTCATATCACCATTTTCGCTCGTACGTGTACGTGTATCCCCAATGAGAAAATCCATCCGACACACAAATGGCGTATACCCGTTCTTTCTTTCATCGTCCTTGAGTGCAATGAGTGTGTCAACACTACTCATCCATGCTTCGACTATACCAGCCATATGACTGGACAAACTTGGCAACAATGAGGGCAATGTCTTGAGACTCATTTGCATCGGTATGAGGGGTAGGATAGATGTGATGGTCCGGGGCATTGCGGTAATGGGAAGTTGAGACCTGGAATCCTTCTTGGGTCGTTTCAACAATGCCATTCCACGCTGAACGGAAGCCACACAACCATCGTACGCAAACACATGCCGCTCGCATGGGAATAGTTTTTGCAAAATGGGAAGAAGAGCCTTGGTGCACGCCTGTCCGGGTAGAATAAACGCAACAGTTTTATGCCGTTTTCCAATCTTATTTTCCAATTCAAGTTTATAAGCCTCCAAACGGCAGAATGCAAACAAAATTCGTTCCGTTTCTTCTTCCGAAATTGCTTTTCGACGCATTAAAAGTGCAATTGCAATCATCCATGCAGGTTCTTGAACCAATGGAACGCCCAATTCTGTCTGACAATCTGTCATAATTTTGGAGAACAAATGGGATGAAAGGGAAGAACTCGCGTCGGCGATGAAACAGATTGTATTGCTCGTGAGTTTTTCTTCGAATGCCAATGCCAGTGCTTTGCAGAAAGGGATGAGTGGCACTTGGACACGACGATTGTAGCTGGGGCTGACTCCGTCTGCTTGAAATGCATCCAATTCAGGATATGCGAGATAGACATACCACTGATTCTTTGGTATCGTGAGATCCTTTGCGATTCCAACGATGATGGGAGCAACATTAGTAATAATATTCGCAGTATTTTTCTGTTCAAGGACGATATCATCCACCACCTCCTGGATCGATTCCTCATCCAAAATAAGTTCAGTCACATGTTTCTCAATACTGGCTTCAAAGTTATTTCCCTGATTCACATGTGTTCGGATGGAAAGAATGGAATCAGCGATGGAGTTATCTACTTTGTGTAGTTGATCTATGCGGCGTTTTGTGTAGAGTCGCAGAGGAGAGAGTATTTTGCGTGATATGGAATCTGTTTGCAGTGCGATGAGAGATATTGCCACGACTGCTCCACTGACTTGTGACAGCCAAATAGCTGTGTCAAGATCAAAGGCACTGCTCATTTTAAATAGTGGAATTATCTTTTGTTGCAGACTGGTGGACTGGTGAAAGCAACAGGCAGTTGGTGAAACAGATGGATGGTTTTCCTTTTTCAAGACGAAAAACGAAGGCTTTTTATTGATGGATGTGTATTATTGATCTGTATCTACCTACATTATGAGGATAGTACTTTTTAGAAGGGGTTGTGAATCGGTGTAAAGTACCCCCTCGAGTTGTCTACCACTTACTAACCCCCGCAATGGCAAGACACTGACAAATTAATCGAAATAGGTGCGTAACGATGGCATGCTCCACCGCTATGAGAGGTCTTGGTCAAAAACTACGAGTCATTATGTGTATTTAGGATGGTTGCTGTACGGGGGTATGCTGAGATTGGATTTTGAGTGTGGCCTAATGCAAAACTGAAGGTTTGGTGCAATTTTCGACACATGATCAGGATTGGCGGAATGCTGAATGGAGACCGAATGGCTCACTCAATGTACGATTTTCAAAAAGAAAATTTATTTCTCTAATTCCGTTCATCACTTTCTTCGTGTACAGCCAATAAATAATTTTCAAAGATGCAAGAAGCTGCCGCATACATCCTACTCGTTCTCGGAGGAAATGATACTCCTTCCGCAGATGATGTAACCAAAGTAATTACCGCTTCTGGAGGAGAGGCTAACGAGGAGTCAATTGCTACATTAGTTGGAGATATGGAGGGAAAGACTGTCAATGATTTGTTGGCTGAGGGTATGGATAAGTTGAAGGATGTTCCAATGGGAGGATCCGGAGGCGGAGGAGGAGCTGCTGCTGGTGGAGAAGCCGCTGCAGTTGAGGTTGTAGAGGAGGAGCCTGAGGAGGAAGAGGCTCCTGCTGCCACTGATATGTTCGCAAGTGGTGGAGATGGCGGAGATTACTAAGTAATCCATTATAAAAAAAATGCAAAATATTGAGTGTGGCTTCGACCCGTGGTTTCATTTATGGAGATGGAAGTGGTGAGGCATTCGATCAGATTGAAATGGTGTTATTAGAAAAGATGTGATTGGTCACAGTTGTGGTAGAAGAAAGAGCATTCACTACACGTAGTTCCTTCTTATCATTTGTGGTGTTATTTACGAAATCAATACCATCAACAGTTTGTTCATTTATCGAAAAGAATCAATCGTCAAATTATTTCTACTTTATTTCTTTTATGACACAAATGTAGCGGACGATTTCCCCTATCGCATATGTTGTGATGTCATCATTTCATCATCAATTGAATCTTCAAATCACCAATCTGTTTGATTTAAACTCGCATTGATCAAAAATCTCATCATGCTGAATTAAAATGGTGCGGGAAAGGTACTGGTTCCGCTGAGGATTGCATTTCCAACATCTCTTGGCCATGTCATGATCCTGTGAAAGGAGTTGAAATGAAGAGAAAGAGTGAGATCCTGTAAACAGAAAAATACGATGTGTATGGTATGGTATGGTGTACGTGTACGTATTATCAAGCAATAATATGTACTGATACATGATAGGGCCACTTACTTTTCAAGAAAACCAGTGATCTGAACAAAGATATCGTGAAATCCTTCAAACGGAAGGAAGAAGACCCACCAAGCAGCGCAAAATCCCTTTGTTTGGAGAAAAAACAAACAAATGTTAGAAAAAATGGCAATGATTAGATAATGTGAAGAGGAAATAGATACCACGCAGATCATCGCATCAACTATTCTCCCGCAACTTCAACATACAAATAAAAATGTGAAATCTATACGCCTTCGGCTGGCTGTATGGTGGAATTGTCATCGCTCTATCTCATTCTGAAGCATAGCTGTTCAGAGATAATGTGCTATGATGCTTCTAAGATCTTTAAACTTCCTCTTCTGTTTTATCATTGGATCATTTCATTCCAGTGCCGTTATTAATAACATTGTGATCACTTACTGCGATAGGCCAAGCTAGGAAGATTAGGAGAAGAAACCATGCGACGGAATATATAACTTTGTTGGATGATCTCGACATGTTCTTGTTTTAATAAGGTACAATACTAAATTTTCGTGATGGATATTTTTAGCATCTTGATCAAAAAATTGTGAAAATGAAAAATAATGAATGAATTGTAAGAATATCTACGTTTACTTACTTCTACCTGATGACTTTCTTAGGTGGGTAATTTTATTGTAAGCGACTCGTGATAAGATAGACAGTTGCTATACGTAGTAGTTCTCAAGTATTTGCAGTACGATGAAGATAAGTAAGGTTCATCAAACTAACTACACAACTGTTAGACCGAAATTCGAACTTTCTTTTCTGGCGAGCTTGCGATGTGGCGAGCAAGCGAGCAAAATGACATTGTTACATGAAAAAGGCTCTTTTGAGAAAAATAGCTGCACAAATATGAAATCGATTCGTGCGGCGCCGGCGGCTCACAATTTCGAACGACCGACCGCATAGCATAAAATTATAATAACGCCTTCATAATAAAACATAAATTATTAAATATTAACATCATGTCACACGCGTAAGATGAAGCTTTTGCAAGAAGTAATTGTAGATATCATTGCAATTCGCATCCTCTCTATTTATATACGGTCACACGAGTTAGAAAAAGCTTTTGCAAGAAGTAATGCACATGATTGGACCTTGATTGGACCATCACATGACGTAATACGACTCCCATTGCCTAGCAACACCAGTCTGGATTTCCAGTTTCCTCTTTCATTTTTTTCTTTTCAATATCGCTCACATAGTCTGAAACGGTGCATTTATATAGCTTTCTTCCTCTCAGTGGCTGAGTAGGTCGTGCGACACTCAACTCATTTGCAACACTGGTATGAACGCAGTTTTCATCTCGATTGGTGAACAAAAGTGTTCGTAGTTGATGCCACTGTTGCTCTGAAATCAGAGCTGGCTCCGTCAAGACTCTCCATGCTTTGAAGGTTGAAAAATAAAATTGTTGTAAGCAACTTCATTTCAAATGAGTTTCTCAAATTTCATATTGGTTCGGCTTTGCACTTACCGACAAAGGTACCACAAGGAGGTTCTGTGAGACTTCCCCAATAACCCCAATGGTAGAGACTCTGTGACGATGGTGTTCGAGAAGCAAAGGTTTGGCTGCGGTGAATAGAAAGTATACGTTTGATTTCAAAGGAAAAAATTATCAATGGACACTTACCCTCTCAATCGAAGGATGGAAAGGATCCCAACCACCTCTGCCATAAGGTGTGGTGTCTCTAAGGTTCCTGTGTGTACTATTCAATACTTCAAATGCTGGTGTTTTGTTCGTAATTAGCAGATCGTCGTGTAAATATGAAGGCTCTGTGGGTGACAGATCGGAACTGAAAATGCGCCTAGCTTTTTGATTCTCCTGGTTGCATTTTACATCGTTCTTATCAAAAACATTCTGCCATTCATCTATTGCCTTTTGAAAGTGATTGTTAGTGTATCCGCTTGGATCGATATCCATGAGAATTGACATTACAATTGTTTGCCTGCGGAGAGGATGTAGCATAAAAATGGAAAGCTCTGCTGGATACCTCTTTCCACAAATAGTGTGTTCGCTTGGGATCTTGACATCACTTCACATAGGTATTGATAGTTAAATTGAGACATCTATGTTGGAGAGATGGGCATAGAAACAAGTTAAAAGAACCTTACTCACATATGGTTCACTTCAATAAAACCGTTCCAATGGTTGGCAAAGTCTGCCTCGGGTGGATAAGGTCCGCCTGAAGGCCACACAGAAGAAGGAGAGTGATGAGTGAAAACAAATTTAAGGAACTCTATTGTAGGTATTTTGGACTTACCTGGCGGCGTGCGATCGGGATAGTACTTGAGCCTTAATTTCCTTTTTAAGTGTGTTAGTAAATGGGATTGGATAGGGCGTAATGAACATAAACTGAGGCGCCTAAACTTACGATGGAAGAATTTGAAATTCTGCTTGCTCTCCAAACTTAACATCGCCACTATGTGTCCTGCTTTGGTGATGTCTGCAAAATCAATCATTTTTAGAAAGAGAGAATGAGTAAAAGTCAGGCGATGGATTCATGAACTTACTCTACGCATTCTCCATTGAGTTCATTTTCACACAGGTCGATAGGGCTTTGATTGGTTTGACTATTGGTGCATTTATTTAATAAGGGTCGCTGTAGTGTTTCGCTAAGCTCTTTGTACCGCTTGTACTCGGGATTATTCGTTACTTCATTCCAGGATTCTGGACCATAATCATCGTCTGCCGGGTCGTAATTAAAGTACCCAGTTCCTCCACGAGGTGCAGCGTAGTTAGGAATAGATGGTGGTTGTGCAATTGATGTACTGGTGGAAGGAGGTACTGCAGTTGGATCAGCACTGCCAAGCGACACGCATATTCCCCCTTCTCGCTGGATCAGGGCGCCGTCGCAACAATTGCAGCCATTATTATTATTCAGCATGTTACCTCCGAGGTCTTTTAGACTCATCGTGTGAAAGAAGATAGGGTCCCCGCCCTTGTTATTGTAGAACTTGTTGCTTTTCAATTGAGTTATTGCCAGAGCGGCGGTTCCAATACTATGAAAAGTTATAGAATTTAAATTTCAACAATAGTTAGTACACGTAGATTGAAAAAAAGAATTGAAAGCCACGGCTAAACTCACCATCCTCCTCGTCCTATGTTGCCAAAGAATGCACTGTTCTTCACCAGCATTGCTCCTCTATTGAATATTCCGCCTCCTAAGTCCGTCGATTCGTTTTGTTTGAATCGGCAGTTAGAAACCTCTGTGATAGTATTTCTTTCCGTGCGGATCCCTAACCCTCTTTCGCCTCCAACGTTGGAATCAAAGATGTTGTTGCAAAAAGACTGAACATGAGATGTGCCTTCTTGTACATGAACTGCGCCAACAGTTGATCCCTTAAAGACAAATCCCTGCACAAAGGCTTTAGAAGAGCTACCTTTGATGACAAGATGACGACCTGGTCCTTTGATTTGACACTTATGTGGAGTATTGCAAATGAGCTCGATGTCAGATGTGACGAAAATAAATTCGTCGGTTGCACTCATTTCCACATTAAATTCACAGAACACAATTACACCTGCCCTATTTTCAATGTTGTTTTTCAAAGTTTTGAAGCTATCTTCAATATCAGTGCACCAACCGGTAGGCTTCCTTTCGCATGAGATGCTCGATTCACTTGGAGGTGCATTATCCCCTATCAAAGGAATCGGTGGTGGGGATGGAGCTTTAGTAGGTTCCTTGACCGGTGGGGATGGAGCTTTAGAAGGTTCCTTGACCGGTGGGGATGGAGCTTTAGTAGGTTCCTTGACCGGTGTGGGAGACGTGGTAGGAGGGATAATAGTAGTACTATCATCAAAGGTTATACAAGGTTTATTGGCCTTTTCAATGAATGCCCCGTTACAATCGTTTCCATTTGCTGAGTTCCCACCTTTATCTTCATAATCATCGGATGCTATTTCGAACGATATGATAAAGCGAAAAAGTTAGACTACACGTACGTGTATGAGTTCGAGATCTGACATAATGTTGAAAAGAGAGGGCTCACCATGAAAGAATACAGGAGAATCGCCTTCATTGTTGATAAAGATGTTTTGAATCAGAATTGTTTTTGAGTTACTCGCTGATCCAATTGCGCCTCCCTTTGTAAAGCGAGGAAAGCGTTTAGAGAATATGATAAGATACGTTGGATGGTACCAGATACCTTCAAATGACTTACCCTTCCTGAGTTTTCCGAGAATTCACAGCGATCAATCGTCATTGTACCTCTGTTGAAGATGGTACCAAGAGATCCTGCTACATTGGCTCTAAACTTGCATTTGACCAAAACAACATTTGTTTTTGGCTCGGCCCTGAGAGCAACCCCACGAATATTTCCTTCGTTCCTATGAATGAGCAAAATTGAGTAAGATGCAGGGATAGTCGGAGTCGATGTAAAAGTTTGGAAAGACTTACCCGATGAAATCACAACTGCAAAAAAGCTGTTTCGCCCCATTGCCAGCGAGAAATCCAATGTGTATTGCACTGGTGAGAATATTGCTAGAAATTGAACGATCACCAGCATTCTTGAACACAAACCCAGATATGATGACTTTTGCGTTCGATCCCCTTATCTTGAAGAAGCGCCTTCCATAATTTGTGGACAAATGATCAATGATGCATGCACCTTCCTCTTGGCACATAATTGTGGTCGTATGATCAATTAGAAGTGGGGAACTAGATGATTTCGTGATAGAAAATCGGCAAAATACTACTTCAGATTGTCGTCCCCGGATGGTATTTGCGAATTGATCCCATGAGGTGATTTGGATACAATCAGGTGGATTCGGTGGTACAGGGCATGTTTGACAAGCAACACTGCTGAAAGCGCAGAAAAGCAACAAGAGTCTCTGCAGCATATTTTACAATATGACTCCTTCGTGATAACTTGAGAATTGCAGGATTCCTTTGGAGAGATCGATAATGGTATACTCTTCGAATTATGGTATAATAGTATTGGAACAAGCGATAGCATGATTGGCAGAAAATGTGATGACCGTTGGAATCTCACTCTTGGATCCACTCTTACTATCTAACACAGACATTTTGAACGGCACGATTCCATTTGAATTTCCTGAATTTTGCCCCTAGAGTCTTGGACTGATTACAGCCTTGCTATAAATCATCGCTACAGTAAATCATGATAAAATGTAATATATTATGCCCCACTTATATAAAGTTACACATGCCCGATTCGATTCGCCTTCTCTTTCAGTTTTTTTCCCCTTTTTTAGAACTGTTTTAAAAAAGAACACCGTTACTTTGTGATTTTATTCCGAAATCCGTGACTAAACGGTCAAAAATTCAAAAACACATTTCCCCTTCTTTCCATCTCAACAAACATCTAACGACACCTTTTTCACTCAATACAGACGATTGGTATTAGATGAATCAAAGCATTCATCAACTGAAAGCCTCGTCGAAAAACTAACAGCATTCCAATTCGGTAAATCAGGTCATACTGATCATAAGGTGAAGGCAAATATGTCTTCCAGCAATCACGCTGAGGGCAATGACAATGGAGAGGAGGGAATCAAAGGTGAGCGGGTTTCATGTGTATCGCATTCAGAACAGTCATCCTACGGAACAACAACGCATGCAATTTCAGTGGTAACCTTCTATACGATGCTCTGAATACTACTCGCTAACAAACAAATATCTTTCATCTTCAACTCTAGTCGCCATTCGTATGCGGCCTCTCAACACAAAGGAAAACAAAGCATCAAGAGTTTGGCGCGTCTTACAGAAATATAATTCCATCACCCAAACCACTCCCGATGGGAAGCCACTCCCTGAAAGAATCACAGGAAGAACATTCTTTACGTTCGATAAGACCTTTGGAGAAAAATCAACCACCAAAGAGGTTTATTCCGATGTAGCAAAGGGTATCGTTGAAAGTGTTGTGAATGGATTAAACGGGACCATCTTCGCCTACGGTCAAACGAGTTCTGGTAAGACTTACACCATGCAGGGAAGCGGAACAATTGAGGAAGGGAAAGAAGGTGATGGCGGTGTAGTGCATATGGCAGCAAAGGATGTCTTTTCCCAAATAAGTGATGATCCCGAAAGAGTATTCTTACTCCGTGTGTCATTTATTGAGATATACAACGAAGAAGTACGAGATTTGCTTGTCAGCGGAAACGACAAAGTTCTTCAGATCCGCGAAGATAACAAAAGAGGGGTGTTTGTTGACGCAACGGAGAATATTGTAACGGACTTCAATAGCCTTTTGGGCACTTTGTTTGCTGGAGAGAAACATAGGGCTTTTGCTAGTACTGAAATGAATGATAGGTCGTCGCGATCTCATACCATTTTTCGCATCACAGTGGAAAGCCGAAAGCGTAAGGTGAAAGATGATGAAGATTCCAGTGATGATGATGCTTCAATCAATAGCATTTCCGACGATGACGATGATGACGACGATGGCGATGGAGCTGTTCGCATCTCAACTCTCAATCTTGTTGATCTAGCTGGATCTGAAAGTGTGAAACACACAGGAGCCACAGGTGATCGCCTCAAAGAAGGAGCAAAGATCAATCAAAGGTGAGTTTGGCTTAGGTCGAGAGCAAATGCGATTGGAAATCATGTTTTGTAGATGGTGTGTCTCACGTCA
>Ga0115005_10002539_pt1 | contig 14531 bp, 17 predicted proteins | sample ArcOceMetagenome_FD_87163 | JGI IMG/M metagenome (GOLD analysis project Ga0115005, IMG submission 87163) | Marine eukaryotic phytoplankton communities from Arctic Ocean - Arctic Ocean - Greenland ARC118M Metagenome | ecosystem: Environmental > Aquatic > Marine > Oceanic | place: Arctic Ocean... | reverse complement strand
GTTCTAGCTAGTCATGTGAAATATCGGGTATCAAATGAAAATATTCAGAGGATTTCTTGGAACATTTACAACCGGATTGTTTACAAAAATGCACTCTTCACAAATTCCTTTCGCATTAGTTATAAAACAGTAAACATCTTTATTACGTGTAGTGCTTATATCTGGTTGTAAACAAAGTTGGCGTGCTTTCAATATTGTTGCTGGCATCTTGCGATTTCTTTCATTGCAGGAAAATACTTGCGATTTCTTTCATTGCAGGAAAATATTTGTTCACTTGGGAAGAATCAGTTCCGACCGCCCTCGTCAACAATATGTCATTCTGCATGTGTACTGATTACTTTCAAGAACAAAGTTAGAACATTGCGCATTGCACATGATAATTTAAACATCGTAAAACCCCTCAACTCCTCCTGCTCCATTACTAGTCCCTCTTCTGCTGTCAAATGCCGGAGGCTGCGTAAACCCTCCAGCATTACTTCTAGCACCAGCACCAGAACCCTCTCTACTTTCTCCACCAAGACAAGCTCTCATTTCATCCTCAACCTCTCTCAAAAATGTAAGTGCTCCAGTATTAGGCGAAAAAACAATCTTTAGCCTTGGACAAGTAAAAGGCCCCAATCTCCTCTCTGGTCTCCCGGAACTTCTGGGCCACATAAAAAATGGTGTACTGGGAACACTTGTAATAATTGCAACTCCATCATTTGGAGTGGTGAGATATCCACGGTGGGGCACAAGGCCACAAGAGAAAATGCCGCATTCGCCATTGATCCTTCTCATTTCGGTAATTTTATCAAAGGGAACGTCTACTTCTATATTTCCGATCCAGAATCTTAGAGCGCCATCTGTGGTTACTTCTACGGAACGAACGGAGTTATACCAGAACCATGCTACAATGACGAGGTTGGCAATGGCGATCCAGAGTATAAGTCCGTGGGCACCAATTTTTTGACCGAGGTAAACTAGCCCTGCTACGAAGAGAGCTTCCAATAAGAAGAGCCTAAATTTGAATGCTGAAAGAGGAACAAAAGCGACAATGAGTTCAATTGAAGAGCAGTGCAATATATAATAACGTCATAGCATTGGTGTATCTTACATGGCGAAAAGGGTGCAGACGAATATGACATGACCACGCTTCCATTGTCAGTCACGTAAGTCAGCGTCTGTGCAATAAGCAGAGGATCATCAGGGTCGATTGTGCCACCTTGGTTCTCTTCTTGCATAGTTGCTTCTTGTTGAGGTTCTGCTTGTGCTTCGTTGTTTACTACCGGTAGCGCTTGAGGGTCCGTTGTCATGATGGTCAGCCTAGCTTTTTTGAGCAGGTGAAAGGCGTTCCAAAAAGCCTCTCATAATCATCTTTGGAAATACAGTACCGGTAGAAAAGGGAAGCAAAGAGAGAAACGATCAAGAACGCGAACAAATGCATGACGCAATTTCCGAAACACAGTTTCCCCGGTTTCCGTTAAGTAATGACCGAATTATCCAATCAGATTTGGATAAATAAAGAAATTCAACCGACCAGATTTCGATTTCAACCGACCAGAATTTCCGATTTCAGATGAACAGCGGAGTAATGCAGAAAGAAGGAAACTTTGCAACAAACTCGATTTCAAAAAAGGCATCATCTTCAATTTGGAAAGTGATGCGCGTCAGGTTGCGCGTCCTCAATAATGGCAACTTCAAACAAAAGCATGAGAAGGTATTTGCAGATGGCGAAGGCATGATGGCAGTTTGAGAATATAACAATAATAGCTCATAATTTTAGTACGATGAGTATTTTATATCTAAAGAAAATAAATAGCAATTGGAGCCATCAAACAGACCAATCCAGGAAACCGGTAGTGCTATCTTCCAATGATAGTAGAACTGTCGGCAGTTATAGCACTATGGGAAGTACTACTAATACAAGTGAGCGTTCCACTCAAAGTGCTGCTGGTAATGGCAGCAGCACAGGACGAACAACAAGTACTGGAAGGATTATCATGCCTTCCCTTGTTAGAAATGATAATCAAATCCGGGATCGGTATCTACAGAAGCTCGGTGTAGTGCCAATACCCAATAAAAGAGCAGCATCAGCAGCAAGAAAAACCTGTCCAAAAGAACGAACGCCTCCCTCTCGACCACAGTTCATTCCAGAAAAGTTCAACTATCAAGAGGAACTCAAGGAATGCAAAGTTCACGGAAACAAGTTCAATCGTATCGATATATCTCCTAGGGATATTTTCAGTTTTGAAGAGGATTACCTTATTCCCAGCCGAAGACGATCTGTATCTTTCGACAGCACTGTAAATGTTCGAGTGATTCCGAACAAAAATATGTACTCTAGGAAGATAAAGAGCAATCTCTGGTGCACACCTGATGAAATAGAACAAAATGCCCTCAGGAACGCGTTCGAGTTCGAAGCTGAAGGCCAGGACTGGCACAGAGCTATAGAAGACGAGCGTTTCCTCACCTGCACCCAGAGCGGCCGAAAGATTCACCCTGCTCACGTACATTGGCTCGACCATTTTATGATGGCTCGCCGATTGCAGCAACAAACCAAGCATCTCCAACGGAGACTGTGAGGGTGAGGTTGGTTTTGACTTTTTTGTCATCCCCCGAACCTTGTTTCCCACAACCCCATGTTCATATTAGAATATCACTAGGTGAAAGCAATACAGTAAAATCATCACATAAGTGTACAATTATTTAAAAAAATAACAAAATCTTCATTATTTTGAAATTGTTCTGTAGAGTTCAGAAATAAGGGTACGTCACATCTCTAGTATCTAGTAGGAATACCATTTTAGCCTTCCTTCTGAGTGCCACCATCATGCACGAAAAACATCACAAGACCATTTTCTCTTTTTGACATGAAATTCTTACTCAAAAGCGAGAACACACGACCTTGAATCCATCAGAAATATCATCAGTTTCGACCGTTGATAGTGTTTGTTGCTAAACAATATCAAGAAATCGGCTTTCTGACAACGTAACGTACGGCTTTCTGACAAGAAGTAACATAAGGTAAACATAACGGTATCAGTATAATAGTGGTTACAAACAGGATTTTTTAGTTCCAATGCATTCACTCTTTTTCGCGTTTTAGTTCTCAATTCTGAATTCGTCGTTCTTTCGTTGATGTTTTTCCCTCAGAACATCAATGCAGAATTTGGCAGAATACACCAAGTGCCATCAATCATAAATTCCAAACTAAGAATAAGCCAACACCCTGCTAACAGGAACTGCCATCATCAATTACTAATTTTCACTGCAATATTTTGGAATGCTTCTCACTAGAACAAACAGAAAGCAATGTTCTCCCAGACATCATACTGGAAATTGGGCTCCAAGTATAGCCTACCTTCCAGTGCTATTGATTCGTTGGGCTATCGTGCCGCATAAAAATTGGATGAACGAACATGAACACAATCAAGAGGAAATGGAAAAAAACATGCACCATGACATGCACCATGAAGGCTGTCATTATCATCATCATGGGATGCATCATTCAAGCAATGTAAACATGGTCCCGGATGTAATGGATTCTTTGTTCGGTCAGTAGAGCCATGTGTGCATTTAAAAAAGTGGAAGAAAGAACAAACTGTATAAATTATATATATCAACATGAAAACTTTTCTCAATTAGAGATAATAGCAAAAGTGACGGCCGCCCAGAATTTGGGTGAATTTGACAAGAACAGTCACATCAATTTCGACTTCGGGTAGGAGCCATGGACTCGAATGAAGCATGAACGTCAAGAGGAGGAAGTCAAATACATAGTCGCATTACTTTTAAACATAAATGCAGTAAAAATTGCAAGAAGAATGCTAAACTAATCTACTTTAGCTCATTCATTAGCTGGACTGGACTCTTGTCCTTTTCGTCAGCTTTTGGCACTGTAGTCAAAGCTGCTGCGGCCTGAACCAACAAGGAGGTAACATCGCCGGCATTCTGATTGAAGAACATGGTGTTACTCTTCGCTCCCATTTCACCATACATACTAACATAATCCTGAGCCAAGGCCAACCTCGCAGCCTTCTCTCCACCTTCCTTCTGCAATTCCGCAGCAATTTGTTGGATAGCATCTGCCTGTGCCAAAGCTCTTATCATGATAGATTTGGCCTCTCCCTCAGCCTCTAGAATAGACTTTGTCTTTGCTGCTTCCGCTTCATTCTGAACCTTGATCAACATACCCTCCGACTCGTTCTTTAGTGAAATCTTGACTCCCTCCGAAGTCAATTCTGCATTACGCTTATCTCCCTCTGCCCTAAGGACTTGTTCTCTTCTCGCACGCTCCGCCGCAGCCTGCTTGTCCATTGCAACACGAATCTCCTCGTCAGGTGTAATCTCTGTGATTTCATACCTACGCACTTCCAATCCCCAAGCTACTGCTGCTTCCTGGAGGGATCCCTTGATCATGGAGTTGAGTCTAGCGCGACCGTGGAGTATTTCATCTAGTTCCATTTCTCCAATTGCAGACCTCATTGCTGATTGTGCATGCTAAAAATACATTTTGAATTTACAGTCAGTGATGGTGATCCTTTATGACAATGAATGTATGTATTGATATGAATGAATCATCCTGAAACTTGACTTACCTGCATGACAGAGTACAAGGGATTTCTTGCGCCATAAGCAGCCTTTTCCGGGTCAACAAACTGAACAAACAAGTTACCACTAACGTCTACACTAACATTGTCCCTAGTAATAGCGCTCTGAGGCTCGATGCGGATAGCTCTTTCTCTCTCATCGATGATATATGCAATTTGATCTACGAAAGGAATGGCGAAGAAAAATCCAGAATCGTGTATTGTAGACATTTTACCAAGCCTCTCAACTACAAATTTGTTTCCTTGAGGGACAATGTTCAGAATAGTGTTTGCTTTTGTGATTGGCCAGCGGTTTAGTTCCATTACACCTGATACATCGTTAGAATTGAAGGTATCGAACGAATAAAGGATAGGGCGTGTAGTTGAATAGAGGCGTGGTTGAGTTGAGGCGGAGCTGGTTTTTGCCTTGCGGACTAGATGTCTGGATGAGCGAGATATGGCTAATGAGAGTGACATGCTTCACTAGGGTACTTTAATAATGCTTTAGATGTGTTTTGTTTGTGAGACTAGTTGGTTATTGTAAGTTGTATGTAGAGCGAGGTCCATAGTGAATGAGGTGGAATTGCTTGTGAGGAAGATGGTGGAATGCTTCGCTTGCTGTTCTTTTGTCTTCTTCTCGCGGCTAGCAAGAAAACACCCCTTATATAATTGGGGTGCGACTTGGTCTGATTATTACACAATTTCAAATTGAACATATCATAAGTCAGAACCAACCGTCATACTACGGTAATCAACCAATGCATACAACTTGACGATTGAAAACCTTGGATATTATGGATATAAGAATCAAGTCTGAACAACAAGCGGAATGGAATGAATTTTGAAAATAGACGGCGTGCAACCCTAGAAGGCGAAGATGCAAGCATCTGACGAAATGAATCAGAGAGCGGAAGTATCACGGCTATCATGATGGAATGGGCTCAAAATAATAGATGACTCCGTTGAGAAACACCAACCTCCAACACTCCACACAGTCAGTACTGTGGAGGATGGATTCCGAACTTAATAGTCATGATTGCTAGCGTGGATCAATCTCCTTGCCAGAATCAAGTTTTCAATATCGGAGGTTTCGTGGTCACGTGTGAGAGTTTACCTTTCATCTAGCTCGATAGGATTTTGCCGTGCGGCACTGAATACTGATGGTTTTGAATTTGTTGCTTCTGTGGCCTATATTTGCGACGAGGCAGCCATTTCAGGTCTGATGGAATGTTTCGCGGAGTTGTGTGAATTTATTTTGGATGTCAAGTAACTTGGCTTTTATTTTCATCATGTTTGGAGTTTTGATCGCATCACCATTGATCATATTAACAACCAGGATTGAATCGAGAAGAGCGAACTAATCCAGCGATTTTAGGTTCATATTTCCTTTAATGAAAGCCACCCCGTGGATTATGTTTGTTCGTTAAGGTGGATGGTGGACATTCTTATATGATATGTATGTTACATATTACATGTTACATACTGCTGAGCACCTGTAGGACGCCTCGGCAATTGCTAACGAAATAGAATGAACCTATCGGGATAGAGTTGCGTTACGTATCCATCCGGGCTTTATCGACGGATATTACAAGGTCACAAGGTAAGTATGTCCTCATCTATTACGTACGATGGAGCACAATTGGTATGCGGCGTTTAAAACATTTATTTTCCACGTGGGCCTTGGAAGCCTTATCATCGTGCAGTAGAAGAGGAGGGTCCTTCTTCCTCCATACCAGGCTGCTTCAAACTAGTGGCTTCCATGGTAAAACTGTCGATTCGATTCGTACAAAACACCGGGACAACAAGCCAAGGTGCAAACGAGGGGCACAGAATTACTGCAGTGTCTTTCTCTGTTAAGTACTAATGGATCGCCCACGCCATCAACAGAGTGATGCAGCAGTTTCAATGCTTAGAGTGACAGCAATGACTGTGCCGAGGACAGCCAGCTCGAAAGAGTGAGAGCGGAATGAGGCAGGATTGGGTGGAGTCTACTAGTATCAACTCGCGGCGCAAATCCGAGAACGATGAGATACTTTTATAAAGTCATTGTGCAATATGTACTCCTGTATCATGGATCAGAATCATGGACAGTCAAGTCACTGACGGATTATCAATCAACTGCGCAGTTTGCTTCATCGCACGAGTGGCAAGTCAGACTAAAACTCGTCCTATTTTGATATCTTCTGAAAGCTGGCTTGATTATTCTTGAATGTCTTTAGTATCCTTTACCACAATGCACTGCATATTGGAAAGAAAGCACGAACACAAACCAAGAACAACAAGGTTGTATCAATTAACACCAGCGCCAGGAACATTTCGAAGCACTCATACGTGTACACGTAGTTCCACGTTTGACTAATCAGTCCATTGACCTTAATGCGTTATGTTATATGCCGTGGTAAATTGTACATGTACATGTACATGTACATGTACGTGTACAAGACGATTGAACATTTACTATTCCACGAGAGCGGCAATTCAACTTTACCAAACGAGAATAATTGAGAATACGTGTCTACGTATACTACCCTTGTCTATTTAATAATTATTAGATTATCCAAATTCAGCCAAGACCAGCCATTGGAAGCCAATCTTTTCTAGGCGCTCTATCCTGTCTTGTGAGAGATTGGAACTTGTTTTCATTCCATTTTGGGTTGCCTTGTATGCTGTTCTCATGGCGCGCTACACCATTGTCTCAATGAAGAATTGTTCGCACACCTAGGAACATTGCAGTGTCCAAACTCCTCTTTGAATCGAAGGAGTTGATTGCACCGTTCGTCAAAACCTGTCTTTGATTGTTGGGTTGAAGTGTCCTTGTCTGTTTTTACTTTCTTTCGCTTTTTAGGTTTAGGTAAGGTGAATGCATCACTGGCCGCGTAGCTCTTTCTCTTTCTTCCAGAAAAAGTATCGGTATGGACGGGAGGTTCTCGATCTTCCTCATCACTTTCTGAGCGATTATTAAATCTAGAATTGGATCTTCAGTATTCTTTGAGGCCTCCGTTTCTTCAATTATTTTCTTCATTTTCCACCGAACCAGAACCGGAAGCAGAACCGTGACCAGAATGCTGAACGACTTCTGTGTCCTCTTTTACGTTCCCTTGCAAAATGTCAACGCATTCCAGTGATTTGATTGCGCTGAGAACTTTGTCCATCTGGACCGATTGAAGAAATTCAGGAGTGTCAGCACAATACAAAAGAATATTTCACGAGTAGACTAGACCTACTCGTACTACTGCAATAAAGTAGTAAACGAGATAGTTAGGCAACAACCAAGAGATGTAGGAACGGCATGTTGGTCAATGATGACCTTCATTGTAAAACTTTCTAAATCTGTGATTGATGATAAGGTGTATTTGTTACTGAAACTGTGATTCTAAAGGATGCAATGTATGATGATACGAGTGTAACGTTAGCCTCTTCTCGTTTCGTACACGATGGTGATTATGAGAGGTATTTGAGGATGCATCCATCGATGAAATCCTATAATTCCTTGACACCTTCAATCAGAATCATAGTTGCTCACAGGATTGATCTATTTATTCGCAGGTGTATAGAAATTGCCTTTGCTGTCCTCTCTTTGTATTGGCAATCTTGTTTGTCAAGATCACGATGAAGTCCAATCACGCCTAAGTCAACGTGGAATTCATAATTGATTGCCCGGTCTTCGTTCGTCATTTCATTCACCTGCGTTCGCCTGAAGTTAGCCTGCACTAAAATTAAATTGAAGCCATGAGGGTTAGTGACGGAGTTCTCAAATAGAATGGCGCTGGTGCTAGTTGCTCCACACTCCGTACTACGTACATGTAGTCTACGGTAGTAATTAAACATGGAGAGATGCCCGACTAAAGCTGCAGCCCATCAAGTATCACTAGTACCCTAGTCGCATCAATTCGTTAACGCGCATTGGACGCACTAGAGACGCCCGCGTCAACCTTCATTTGCACAAGCCTCTTCGTACCTACCATGGACATCCATACTCTGTCGCCCATTGAAGGCACGAAAGATGCCCACCCTTAGCTGCACCATACAAAAGGGGGTACTTTTACCGTTTGCAATCACATACATGGCTAAAACAAGGAGATTCTTCTAGCTATAAGATTGAGTAAGGATAAATCGTTGATTTTATAGCATGAGCACCAGAATAACCCATTCAACTCATAACTAACGATAAAATTGATTCTCTTCCATATCCATCAATACCCAGTTAAATGTCACCTTTTTGACCTTGGAGATTGCAAAACAAAATGTTGTATGGTGAATATTCCCTAAACAGTGAACATCACAACTTAGAAGAATTCTTCGTCGCTTTTCAACATTTCAAGTCTGATGGCTATCTCCCTATCTTTGGAAGTATAAGAAGTCGAAGGTCTCCTCTTCTTTCTTGCCTTTCCAATAGCAACGTTCACATCTTCCATTGACACATAAACACTCATACCGAATACTTTATTATTGGCGACTTCGTCATTTCCAGAACGCCGGACAGCCATATACTTACTATTTGACTTCCCAATCACAACCTTTCCGTCAACCATTACTTCAAAGACTGTATCTTCAAAAACGTCATCTTGCGCATGTGGAAGTACGATTCTTTCTACAATCACATCTGGATTAGATTCTTTGATCTTCTTTAGGATTGTGAGGTAGTATGGCCGGAGACCATGAAGCGATGTATAAGTAATGGTAACCAAAACTCTTTTTTCCTATAATTGGAATTTACAATAATGAACAAGGATTGGAAAATGGAAATGAAATGTGTGAGACCATGTAAATGTAATTTACATTTGAAAACTCATGCAGGAGTGGTCGGTCCTACCTGCATGGTCAAATATTTTTCGAAACTCAGCGGTGGCGAAGAAACAAATGTCGATTCTAAGGTATTCACCTGTGCAAGAATGTCTTCTGCTAAATTATTGGTGCCGTTGTTGGAAGTTATAGTAATCTCCGAAGCTTTAGCATCAAGGTTATTAGTTGCAGTTGCAGTTGCAGTATTCATAAGAGTAGAGATTTTATCAATAGTCTTAGAATTGGAAGCTACAACTGAAACTGACTCCGAAGAATTACTCGTTGATCCGTTGACAGATACAGGCTCGGCATGCAGGCCCTGTCCCACCCGTTGGATACGATGGCCCTGTCCGTTTGCTCTGTGGAGAAGATGTGGAGAAAACGCATGGGATTCTTGAACCAGCAGCCATATCGTTAGTATTCTTGAAATCATGTTTTGTATTTGTGATCCTTCTTTCCCTCGATCAACAAGCGTGCGCGTGTACTGTAGTCTGCTGCAGTGAATTCTGATGGTGCAGTGCATGTGCAGTGCCTCCTGTTGCCTGACCTGGTCGTCGCCTGAGCAATCGGCGGCGTTTTCTGATGTGCTTCTTTTTCAACTGAAAGAAGAGAACAGGACGAGCCACAGACGCGCGCAAAGATCACCGAAGCAGTACCAGAAACAATGGCCTAGATGGCAGAAGCCATTCAAATGTGTTTTTTCTCTAATCTTAAAAAAATAAGAATTTAGCGTATCATTACAAAAAGCAGGTGCTACCCAAAACAATAGCATCTCTCTCTGAATAGCTCAACCAATATAGATAATCGTAATGCCCCCTCCTATGAAACTATTCTTCAAAAAACAAGATACTGTGCTGAAAACGGGGCATTATCATGTCGGCCAAAAGCAAAGTTTTAGAGGATTTTAAGGTAGCTCTCGGTGAATTTGGTACGACCGAAGCTTGCTGGTACTATCGCATTGATGCTGGTGATCGATGCTGGCGATAATGCCAAATATTACACTCTTGATCCTGCCCTTCAGCTCGATCAAAGTCAATTCCTTGATCCGCTTAGGGAAAGGAATTTGTGAATGAAGATGTCATCGGTAGGTTAAACTACCGGTAAAAGAGAAAACCAAAAAGTCGTTTTGTGTGTCCAAAACCACACCAGACCCTAGCAGAGCCGAAATCGCTCCTCGCTCACATCATTATTTTCTCAGTTGCCATAATCGCGAAGCCAGACACAATACACCTGGTAGCTTAGAACAACCAAGACAAATCAGTCAAATGAGCACCCTAAACAAATACCAAGAAACGAGAGCCGCTGTGTGCACTAAACCTCGTCGTGCTTTTGCAGTAAGTCGACCAGATGATTGTATTGATCATCTTATTTCTCGTCATGTTGCTTGATGCTTGATGCTTGATACTTGATGCTTGATCGAAACATCTTCAATCTAATAGAAGCGATGCGTATGCAAAAATGATTACATATGTTTTTCTTACTTCAAAACTGACGTTCGTCTCTTTTGATCAATTCTTCTTCTTTTAGGACGTCACAAATAGGGCTCCCAAACAACAGAACAAAGAAACCAAAGGTGCCAACAAGACGAAAAGGACAGTTTCTGCTCCTTCAGATGATCGCATAATCATTTGCCCAAAACCGAACGACAATGATGCTGTGGAGCCAAGAGCAGAGGAAAACATCGAAGGTACCAAGAAAAGGACAGATTGTGCTTCTGTAGACGATCGCGTAGTAATTCGCCCAAGACCCAACAATAATGTTGTTATAAAAGCAAAGATCGAGGATGTACCGGCTACTGGGAGGTCTGAAACTACGGCTCGAATTAATCTGGCTATTCAAAATTACTTTGCTGCAAATGGGAGGAATGAAGTAGTTCAACCAAGACTTGAGGGTTATCAACACACTGGAAGGACAGATGATATCGATGCCCGCGATGCTGGTGAAGTTTTATCAGTTACCCCTTATGTCAATGATTTGTACGAATATCATCGTTCGAAGGAGAGAGATACCTCACCAAGTCCCTCCTACATGGACAAATATACCTCGATCAATAGCAGATGAGAGAGATTCTTATTGATTGGTTGGTCAATGTACACTGGAATTTCAAAATGATGAAAGAGACTCTCTACCTTTGTGTTTCCGTTATTGATCGCTTCCTTGAAAGGGAAACAATCGATCGTAACAAGTTACAACTCGTTGGTGTCACGGCTCTCCTGCTCGCGTCCAAGTACGAAGAGATCTACACACCATCCCTTTCTGATCTTATTCATACCTGCGATGGTGCTTATAATGACCGGGACATCCTCACAATGGAAGTATCTATTCTGAAGACTCTCAAGTATAACATGACTGTTCCATCTGCTCATATTTTTCTTGTGAGGTATTTGAAGGCCGGTCACACAAGTAGGAGGATTGCTCAGTACTCTAGTTACATTCTTGACAGCACACTTCAACACTACGTATTGCTTAAATACTTGCCAAGCCAGCTTGCAGCAGCAGCAGTAATGATCGCGAGGGCGAAAGAAAAGAGGCATTACTGGAGCCCAACATTGTTGAAGTATACCTCTTATTTCAAGGAGGATATCATCCCTGTTGCTCGTACAATTTTGATTTGCATCAAAGGTAGAGGTAGCCATGTCGATGCAGTTGAAAGGAAGTACACACCTGCAAGATTTGGAGCTGTAGCAGGAACCGAATTTCACATCTGAGCGCATTGATAGGAATCAAATTTGTTTAGAACCGAAAGTTATGCATGTGCTTGAAAGATGCATCGGGCACTTTGAACTTGCAGGCTACACAAAGACTCAGTAACATGCGATATTATAAAAGTAATCATTCAGAATTTTCCAGTTCTAAAAGCTTTAAATACACTACATCCGTTCTTCTATATGGAATATTTTGTGCGGTATAATCGCTTTCGACAAAGTCAGGATGCTTGGGTGTCGGTATCTATGGTGTATGTCATCAATCCTCAGACGAAACGTGCTTTCAATGAGTAGAAGAAGAAGTAACGAAACTCTTCGAATTTTGTGGAATACAACTGTGAAAACGACAATAATACAACGCTGAGATCAGAGAGAGGAATTGAAATTACTAGACTAGATTTAGAATTGCAGGTGAGATATCATTTCAATCTCGGATCAGTCTGATAATCACATCGTCAGCTGCAGGACATGCATGCTTAGATGAGGAAATTGTCTGCTCGTGTGGAGGGCCAACGATCTACTAACAAGGCACCAGACCGCAACGCCCCCAATCAGTATGCAGTGGTTAATACTAAGCAATGGAGTGAGACGTGTGATATTGGAACGAGGACTAATTATACGTATCACGGGGGCGCTTTTGAATCAATCATCATTAAGCAATGACTCATGGAACTTCGGCCAGTGAAAGGTTTTCTAACAATAGATGGTACAAGAACCTTAATATAAGAAAACCGAGCAAGCCAACTAACGGAGTAAAACTTATAAGGCATAAGGCATACTGCTGTATTGATAGAGATCACATTGAACATCTCCTTGTTTTTATTGATACTTTAGAGCAAATGACAATACACTTTCCAATGTGAACAGCAAGGCTTTGATCATTATGAAGAATAGGTGCTCCTCTTTGTTTAAAGTGAAAATACCTATCATCACTTTCAAAAAGCACGCATTATATCTCTTCCTATAGTACGTGTGCCATGCCATGCCATGCCAAATCCTACCAAACTGCATCTATATCTCCATCCATCCATTACACGATACTCTGAGGCGTTATCAAAAGTTTATTATATCAAATTCAAAATGGACTGGTCTATATTTCATCCATATCAGATATCAGGCACATATTCTGAATCTGCGCCATCGTTATAATGTTAAAGTAGGTGTTATTACTATAGCAGATGGATGACACTAACATATTGTCAATGTTCCAATGTCAATAGCAGGTCATGTTAAAGAAATACCGTTTGCTTTCTTAGGATTATCACAAAAATAAGCTCATAAAAAGGTTTCCGTTTTCCTACGCATTGTTTGTGTCGGTATTATTTTATTGTACCATCACAATTCTACTCTTCGAAAACATTGTGAGCCCATCAATCTCCCGTTGTGCATCGAAAAAATAAAAAGAGTGCAACAAGCTTGGGGTGACGCAGCAGGCGCACAATGACACTCGTGCAAGCATGAAAGGGCCTAAAGGTGTCATTTCACCAAAAATGCGAAGGGTGAATCTGATCCACAAAAAGTGAAAAGGTTCAATCAATCGAATCGGGAATGCTAGAATGCTTCTCATAACTTAAAATCAATCATATTAAACCAAGTTAGAGCACCTGGTACCTAGTAGTCCTGCAGTAGAATTCTCGAGCACACTACTAATATACTTATAAAACTGTCTGTACAAGCGGTCTGTAGTACGATGCATTTAATAACCCACAGCAAAACTGTCATTTATGTGGCATCAGTAATCGCCTTCCTTGCATCCATCAATGTCTACATTGGCGTTAAGCAAGTATCAACGACAAGAGGAACTCCTGGTAGCACGCCGTCATTGCGCCAAGACAACAACAGGAACACGGAGCAGACCCGCGCAGTCACATATGCTGCAACATCAACAGCAGCCTCTAGACTAGAGCGCATGGAAATGTACCAGAAGCGGTACAAATACCAACCACCTTCTCCATACTTCAACCACACCGAGAGAGATGAATTATGTGGAACAAGCCCAAATTTCGAAACATATTTTTCCAAGAACGAATTTCAGAGATCTGCCAATAACGAAGATAAAACAATCTATAACCTTTTCTTTAAAGATGACAATGACAAAGGTATCAAGCGCTCTGTTGTTGAGATGGGAGCTTACAATGGCATCCAGGAATCTAATAGCCGATTTTTTAATGTCTGTCTAGGATGGGAAACCATGCTTGTTGAGGGCAATCCATTGCTTTGGGATAAGGTCACCAGCAGCCGTCCACACGCACATCGATTCAGCTATGCCCCTTCCTGCAGTGAAGAGGATGAGATTGCCAATAAGACAGTCAAGTTTGATAACTACCCAATGACCAATGGTGGCCTCGCAGACGGTTCTGTCACGACAGCTTATACGTGGAAGAACCATACGGTAGATGTGCCTTGTGGAAGTCTCACCAAGGTTTTGTTGGATATATTTCCTCATGGACATGTCTCCTTCTTCTCTTTGGATGTT
>Ga0115005_10002538_pt1 | contig 14533 bp, 9 predicted proteins | sample ArcOceMetagenome_FD_87163 | JGI IMG/M metagenome (GOLD analysis project Ga0115005, IMG submission 87163) | Marine eukaryotic phytoplankton communities from Arctic Ocean - Arctic Ocean - Greenland ARC118M Metagenome | ecosystem: Environmental > Aquatic > Marine > Oceanic | place: Arctic Ocean... | reverse complement strand
TGCGGTGACCAGTACAATCTACGGGAAATGCATTCGATCGACAGCGATGTCCACAAATGTGAACAAAGTTGTTTGGTGGGAAATTAAAGACAGTCAAAATGACGTGGACAATAATTAATCACTAAGATGACCACCAAAAGCTATCAGCGCCCCTCGGGGTGGCGGAGCTGCTTGCCAAAACGGCAGCAAACTTTGCAGCAGAGAGCGTTTCCCTATGTGGGAATGAGGTAAATACACACACAGAGAGAGATACACAGACGCTCTCGCGCATTTCAATTTAACCCGGAATAGACCAGAGTAAACTCTGGTAATTAAAATTATTTAAGACCGGAACGAGCTCACGAATGAATCAGTTGTTAGTGCTTTGTGAATGGAAGACTCATGCGCAGAAGCTTGAGGGCACTTGAGGTCGAGATAATTTCGTAATAACCTGTTAGCGATTCCATTGGAATGTACCTTATTTCGATATCTGAAACTCGTAGCTGCTGTTCTAGGAAGCACTGATCTGAACGTTGAGCGTTGAAGCTATTGTGACTTTGATTGCGATTGCGAGAGTAAAAAATGTAGCTTCTTTCAAGTACTTTCTTGGCTTCTGCGATGATAAAATTTGCATTCTGAGAATCATTCATGCCATCTTGAGAGTTGGATACCTTCTGCTGTGTTCTCTTCAGCATGCACTCAATCACGCAGTGAACGAGACCTTATGTACTGTTGTTCCTTGAATTTCCTATAATAGATCAGCCGAAATAGTCAATGAACAGCCTGTTGGATTACTTTCCGTGATGCGTTTGAGGGGAGATTTTTACTCGGGCCTTTATATAATAGCCAAAAAAAAAGCTCCCTCATTCCTCTTTTATGAATACTACTTACGATGGAATCTCAAAATGCAGTACAACACACACCTATAAGTTACGAGTGTGATTGCTTCATTCTTTCTTTCACAAATTGCGGGGTCGGTTTCTCAAGGTGAGGAGATAAACGCAAAATTCTCAAAGGAGCGGCACGTATTTTCGGTAAAACTATTAAGCGATTGATAAGCGTTTGTAAGACATGATGTGTAGTAAAACTATTCAGTGATTTATAAGACATAATGTGTACGCGTGTAGTTATAATTAAAATTATTTAAGACCGGAACGAGCTCACGAATGAATCAGTTGTTAGTACTTTGTGAATGGAAGACTATGGAAGACTCATGCAGCAGAAGCTCGAGGGCACTTGAGGTCGAGATAATTCTGTAATAACCTGTTAGCGATTCCATTGGAATGTACCTTATTTCGATATCTGAAACTAGTAGCTGCTGTTCTAGGAAGCACTGAACGTTGAGCGTTGAAGCTATTGTGACTTTGATTGCGATTGCGAGAGTCAAAAATGTAGCTTCTTTCAAGTACTTTCTTGGCTTCTGCGATGATAAAATTTGCATTCTGAGAATCATTCATGCCATCTTGGTGAGAGTTGGATACCTTCTGCTGTGTTCTCTGGAGTACAGCGTTATGGGTTTCATTGCGAATGAATTGCTGTCGGTGCCACTCCTGTTCTCTTTGAAGTCGAAGAATCCGGGTTCTTGTAAAATCGGCCATGAACCTGTTGGTATCTAAAACACTTGGTGGGGAATTCGTAATAGGATAAGGGAACGAGAGCCTCGTTGGTGCTTCAGGTGAAGTGGCAGCGGTAACACCAAGATGAGCGGGGATATACTGCTGGCATTGTTCTTTTTGGATTTTCGTATCCATGCTAGGAGGTGCATTCAATTGCCTAGTGTGGGCAGATAGATCAACAGCTACCATTCCATCGCATGCCATGAGAGTACAGAGACTTTTCAAATCTCTTCTGAATAGTTTGTTGTAATAAGCACCTGCAAGGGGGCCTTTAGAGAGACGGACGAATTGCCATCGAGTCAATTTACGGGCGAAACTGGAATACTGCGCTTTCTTGAAGTACATAGATAAGATCTCTTTGGCGAAGCGTCTCTTGTCGAGAATAATGAAAGCTTTACCACTGGGTACCCATCTAAGGATATCATAGTGTTCATTTTTCTGGAGAATCTCAAAGAGCTTCATGGGGAAAGTGTTCCTGCTTTGGAGTAATGGAGCAGGGGCAGGGCTTGAGACTGGAATGCTGATGCTTGACAGAGCAGGAACTTGATTCCTTGGGGAAAGATCACCCAGGTATGCAAGAGTGGCCGCGGCAGCTAAATGTTCTTGTCTCCGAGAAGGGTTTTGATTAGAAGAATACATTGGATGCTCGTGTTGTTGTTGTGAGGTGAGGTGGTAACGAGGAATGTTTTTGTTCGGTTGTTGCATTTATGAACAAGAAGAATATGACCGTCAAACGATTTTTTCGGTGAGATTTTGAAGTTTGACGGGTCATACAGTCTACAAACTCTAGAATAGCTGCTTTTTTTGGGTCCTCGACAGTTTTTTGGACTCTCGAACAACCTTTTCCTGGTACTGATTTTGCGTAGATTCTACAGGGCCGTGCCAAAAAAATGAAGAGGAACCAAAAAAACTAAAATTCGCTGTAATGACTGATACAGGTCATTTTCGAATTTTGAAAAAAAGAGTGCCGCACTAGTTTTCTGTCGTACTGACGTATGTATCACTTGCCAATAAGAAATAATATCAAGTTTTGACGACATGTATCACTTGCCAATAAGAAATAATATCAAGTTTGACACCGGTAAAGCCCCGAAGCAAGAAAGAGAAATTCTGGGGCACTTCAAGCAATTTTTGTATACAGAAACATCTTGGTTCGCAACGGCAAGGGAACTTCAGGTTCTTTGAAGTTGAAGGTGGGCTATTTTCCTCGAAGGATTCATCAAAAGACCCAAAATACTGCTTTGATATTTCTGGTCGATGATGAATAATAAATACACAATGCCCCTTCATTCATCATGAATGAATCAATCGAATGAATCGGTCTGGTGGAGTTTTCTAACGACCGTGCGGTCGCTCTGGCTCACTCATAACAGATTATCTTCACATAAGTAATTTAGAAACAGTTGGAATGTCGTAATTTCGGAATTACTTATTATGAAGATAGGCTGTTATGAGTGAGCCAGAGCGAGCGACCGCACGGTCGCTAGAAAACTCCACCAGACCGTGAATCGAATGAATCTAATTGATGACTGCATAGGATTTCTCTGTTGTTCCAACTATCAAACAGAGTGTAATTATTTGAAATTGTGAAAAATATTTGGAACCATAGAATTCATATCGCAACCATACACCATACTGTATGTTTGATAGAGAAATATTTGAATGGCCTGGTGGCTTTGCTTACTTACTTATGAACAACTAACTGTCATCAGGTAGGGGAGGCGTTATCTATCTACCCTTCATTCATTCAATCTCCCCACAGTTTGATTGTTTGTTGCTTGGATGGATAGATGTGGATTGATTCCTTTACTTGCATATGATACATTTGAGTTGACAAGAATCACTTGCAATTATCGCAGATACCCTGCAGTGTACCCTGGATAGCAATCTTTCTATTGAGCCTACTGTATTCAAGCACTATTGATATTTTGTCTGTTTTATTAATTGAAATCCGCCTACACGTACCGTACGTACAGTACACTGTTGAAAGTGCAGTTTTTAACAGTACTGTACACACGCACTAAATTTGTGTACTCTTATTACCCTTGCTCTTACATTTGCATGTCTTCCAAAGTCATTACACGACGTACGGTGCTAAATATGTACTAATAAAAAATCGAATCCTTTTCAAAAATTTGATTTCATTCTTCCAAACGATCAAACTTTTTATTATTCGATCTCACTTTTGCCTGCTATGAAACTAAAGCGTTTCCTGCTCCGATACTATCCTCCAGGAATTATACTTGAGGACAGTGATCTGACGTTGAAAGAGATAGACGTTCTGGATCTCAATGAATCCACTGATATCAATCACCTTGCTGAAATTATTGTGTCCAATGAACCTCTTATTTCTAATAGGAAGAAACACCATGTTGTCGCGCTTCTCAACAAGCTTCTCGAAAGGAAAAAATTAGATTGCGTAGTGGACGATTTTTATCTATTCCAGACTCTACATGCCCACGTTCTGCCTTTGACCAATTGCGCATTCAACAAGAATGGAAGCCAATTTCTGACTGGATCTTACGATAGGACTTGTAAGATCTGGGATACCATGACGGGAAAAGAAGTCGTCTCTCTAGAGGGACATAAAAATGTGGTCTACGCAGTTGCTTTCAACAATCCATTCGGTGATAAAGTCATCACAGGTAGCTTTGACAAGACATGTAAACTGTGGGATGCAAAGACAGGGGAAAACCTTCATACATTCCGCGGGCACGATGCTGAAATCGTGTCTCTCTCGTTCGATCCCAAAGGTTCTCGTGTCGTCACGGGGTCTATGGACTACAGTGCACGCCTTTACGATGTAGAATCAGGGCATTGCATAGATACGTTTCTTGGGCATACTGGAGAAATTGTCAGTGTGGATTTTGACAGCAATGGGAGTTCATTATTGACTGGATCTTTTGATCATAGTGCAAAGTTGTGGGATACTCGTTCTGGAAAGATCATTCACACATTTCGGGGGCATAGAGGGGAAATATCGTGTGCTCGGTTCAATCATTCAGTAAGTTGGAATTAATACTGTACATGTCTTTGAATCCCGTGAATGTCACTCTGTGAACTAACTTTCGAACTTTATTTCATCTTTTGTTGTTTGAACAGTCAAACATGTGCGTCAGTGGTTCTATTGATCAAACGTGTAAACTTTGGGACGTGCGGTTGGGCAAATGTCTCGAAACTCTGTCTGGTCATGATGATGAAGTGCTCGACGTAGCATTCAATTGTGTCGGCTCTCTCGTTGCGACTGCGTCGGCTGATGGAACTTCAAGAGTGTATGAAACCAAGACGGGCAAGTTTGTGTGTGCCCTTCGAGGACATGACGGTGAAATTTCCAAAGTTTCTTTCAATCCACAAGGGACACGTATATTGACAGGTGGTATTGATAAGACGGCAAGGCTCTGGAATCCTGATGATGGTGAATGCACGCAGATTTTAGAGGGTCATTCTGATGAGATCTTCTCTTGTTCGTTCAATTATCAAGGGGACACGATCATTACAGGGGCGAAAGATAATACATGCAAGATTTGGAAGTGTTGACGACAATTGCCTCCTGTAATCCTGGATGAACTTGATTCAATGGTTTTATTAATTTGAAATAATTGTTACATTGTGATTTATATCCTATGATGCATTCAATGCTGCCGCCGGAATTCAATGAAAAATACGAAGATCTTCGTACAGGAACGCCGAAGCTTCGAAAGTGTTCCAACAGCGGTGCTCTGCCTTTTATTCATCTTCGATGTTCCTCGTGCTCCTCTTGACGGGGGTAATGCCATTGGCCTTATTTTCCTTTACAGTCACGCAACGTCCATATTTTGGTTCAGGAGAAAGGATCTTTGTCTTTACGTCTGCCACCGCCAGCGAATGGTTGTCAACCACGAGAGTGGTCTGGAAGATTGTGCACAACTCATCAATATCCTTATCATCGAATACAGGAGCGTTGTTCTTCTCTTCATTTAGCTCATGAAGGAAATCACTGAGGTCGTTGGATTCGGGACTTTTTGCGAGTGGCCGTGGAGTTCCTTTACGTTTCCTGAGGCTGCGACGGACTGGAGTTTGGGGCCCTTTACTCTTTGTGTCGACGAATGTGACGTATCTACCGTATTTGTCAGCGGCGATGTTGTCAAGTTTGGATAGAATGGTCATGATTGTTTCTTTTCGATGGAGTTTGATTGGAGTTTGGTGTTGTTTGGAGGTTCTTTCCAAATTATGACAGGAAACAATTTTCTGAAGAAACTCGCCCAAGGAATTCAAATCTCGACCGTTTTTGAACGAGAGAATAAAAAATGCCATTTTTCGGATCCACACTTGATCCACATACAATTTTTGAATGTTTATGTCCAAGGCAAAGAATTCACATGAAATATGACACCCAAAACGTGGAATACTGCAAGGTATATCACCAAATAGGAACCATATCTTGTCCACGAAGCATCCAAAATCAATGCCGACATGAACCAATATATTGACGGGCAAGCTGAACATATCATTCTCGTTGAGATTTGCACATGTGCAACTGTGAGACCAATCACAGTAAATCCAGCCAGTAAGGCATAATGCGCAAGCATATTAGGCCCAAGAAGCATACTCGTATCATGTTTTACGATTTGATTAAAATCAATAAGTGTCGTAGCATTGTTTGTATTCATATTCATACCAGCCAGCGCGAATAATGCCCATTTCCAAGCGCCGGAGAGCGAAACTGACCCACTCATATCATTTTCTCTCGTGAAACGATTCCAGCTTTGTCGAATCCAACTTGACACAGCGACCATGCTGATCCATAGGATAGGAAATGCCAAAAGAAAATTGGGAATTTGCTTGACTTCGTAATAATGAAGAAAGCCAACCGCCCAGTGTTTTCTCTGTACATACGCGTACAGGGAAAAACGCTCATTTTCGTTTCCTCCGTTTACAAATTTACACCATTGCGGTTTTAAGAGAGAATCGGGTGAATTACAATGCATTTCTTTCCCTCGTCGATCGTGATAGAGTACTGGCGCTATAATGCAAGCTATGGGGGTCACATAACAGATGACAAGTTGAGATCCCTTCATGAATGCAGCAACGACTCGTTGGAGCTCTGATCCCTTATTCTCTTGATGGCACTTTGCAACCATTCCACATACGTTGATGAACACAAATATAGAGGCGAGACCGCCATTGGATCGTGTGTAAGATGCCAACATCCAACAGATAGTACTGCAGCATACGAGTACGATTCTCTTCCAGATGATTTTGCCTGTAGTGGAATACAGCGAACTCGCCCAGAATAAATACCCCAAAAATGTGAATGTGCTGAATGTTGTTTCTGAATAGCAAGAAATGAAAAAGACGCTGGCTGGATTGAGACAGAATAGAACGGAAGTTGTATTGGCAATCTCCAGAGCTTGTGCAGTAGCGTGTTCCCTCCTTATCCCCCCCTTCTTTCCACGCATGAGGCCATTATTCATAACAAGAGTGTATGTAAGGTGTTGTAATGCTATTGTTGCAATGATAAAGCTGGCAATATTCCAAAGCAAACATGATAGGACCACCATAGCTTCAAAGGTGGGCGGACGGATCCCTGTGGGCATTATTTGAAAGATTGTCAACGCAAGATATCGAACAATCAGCGGAAATAATGGAAAGAATGCATGCGATTGCTCAGATGTCCTGAACTGGTCATCTCTTCTTCCGCAAGTTTCATCAAATTTCAAATCCTTTGCTGATTTTATTTCATCAATAAACAAATCTTCTTTACACACATCATGGTCACTTTCCAATAATAGCGGATATCTTGCCCTGGGGTTGGCGGCTAAATTAAGAAATCTGGCAGCATCCCACTGAGTGAATGGCTTCAGAATCAAGCGATAGAAAATAATCCTAACATGTGTCTTTTGTTTTTCGCTTTGATCCAAAAGTTCGAGTGTTTTAGGATCCAGGGGTATCTCATCAATTGAATTACTTGTGATTCTACTCGCATTGGGTAGCATCTCACAAGCCTGTCCCTTTGAACAAAAATAGTCCCAACGAGCATACATCATGTTATCAGAAGCATCTAATCTCAAGTCAAATTTCAGAACATCGTCCCCTGCTTCAAATGTGGGGATGAGGGCACTGGAAAGGATCATTGCGCATAAGAAAATAATTCTTGTGCATAGGGCAAATTTTATGGCTCCATATCTGGAAGCTGACAGAGATTTTGCTTTTAGAAATGGTATATTATTTTTCATGCGAATGTACAGCTTTGTTTGTGACATGTTTCAATTGTTGTTTCGTATTATCTATCTTCGGTAGAGTAAGTACCGGTACACGTAGTTAGTTAGTATGGAGTTATGGATTGACAGCAAGCAAGGCGGTGGCGGTGGGTGAAGGGTGCAGGATCGCCAAAAAATCAAAAAATCGCGCGAGTTCGCCAGCTATTTATTATCTATCCTACGTACATAGTAGCCTACCTACAGCACAGTATCAAATAGGTGACGCTTCGGTCTTATTCTGAGCGCGTAGAACCGTAACGCAATCGAAATACAGAAATAGGGATACGCTTGTTGTCACCAATGCGAATTTGCTTGTTTTTACGCTTCATCGCCTACTACAAGTTCAAAGTCGCATACGTGTTTGTAAAGGTACGGTATGTACCGTACGGTGCGGTACCATACATATCGATTTTCAATTTCTTCGTCCCAATCCAACTGAGAGATTAGTTTCCCCCAGAAAACTTTTCACTCATAACCTTTCAGTTTGGTCGTAATTTCAAATTGATTGGGAGCTTACACATATAGGCGGTCCGTGAGTTTTGCTTTTATGTGGGTGTTGAACGAAACCCGTTCTTCAACTGCAAGTAATTCAATCATGACTGTACTTTTAAAGAATCTCTTTACAGTACACATCCTTATTTGACATACTCAAATAAGAAGTCAACATTACCTGTGATGACAAAATTCAGCATTCACGGATACCGCGAGAAGATCGGTAACCAGTGCATTACTGCGCAGGTGCTGTGGCGAAGAGCAGCGTTGAATATACATTCCCATTCGATGCCCGTGAATGCAATTTGAACAGGTCCCCCCCCCAATCCCCCCAAACAAACGAAACCCAACGTTGTTTTGTGTCATCACACATCCCTAATTTATAAGGGAACCACAGTTGTGTGAGTTAGCTTGGTAGACTTGTTTGGAAGTAGGTCAAGAACAATAGGCATGCATATACCACCTCTTACTCGTAGTTTTGCACATCGAGTACATAGTGGAACGAAACTGTATCGTATGAATATGTACCGTACTGTACTTTGAACTTGTATGATACCACTACGCGAGTACAGACTTGTAATAAGAATTTGAAATTAGGATTTTTTGAAATTTTGCGCCAAAAGGGCTGTGCTGTGGATCCGTCATCTCGTCGTAAAATAGACACGAAATCTTGATTGCAGAATTCTCAATGAAAGATTTCTTCTCTCCCTGTCTTCATCATCATAGCATTTTTTCAAAAGCATTGCAATTGACTAAGCTTGATACAGATAGTTCTTATAATAGAAGTCACATATCTGGTATCTCATTCATCTCATAAACCTCGAAACAAGATTGTGTGAAGAGATAGATCTTCCTGGAGTACACGACGTACAAATGAGAATTTCTCAATACAGCCTCGCCTTCGTACTACTGTTACATACCCTGTACGTAGCAGTTAAAAGCGATGACAAGAATTGTCATTCATTTGTTTCTGCATTGGCATTCACGACTACCCCAACAGTTATGCGTCCTCATCGTCATGTCATCAATCGTTCTCCTGCTATGAATGCTGCAATGTCTTTCAGCGGAGTCCCTTCTGGACGATCCGGTGCCCGAGGACGTGTAATGCTCGCTCAGTATACAGGAGAAGGCCACGAAGATGATAATTTTGATGACCAGAAGCAGTCGCCAGAACCTGTCTACTACGATGACTTTGATTTCAGTCCTGGTGCAAATTCGAATGTTGATGCTAGTAAAGATATGAATGAAAAATCAAGTGATCCTGTCGCAGAAAATCAGCCGGAAACATTATCAAATCTATTCCAAAACTCTCGAGACGAGGAAGACGACCGCAATTCTAGAATCATCCAAAATTGGGAGAACGGAAATTGGAAATGTCGTGGGTTTTCGTTAGACAAATTCAATCCTGTGCCATTGCCCCCTGATACAGTTGATGATGGCAGCACCGAGACTGGTGGTATTGATGAACCAATGCAGCAGTCAGGAGGACCAAACATATTGAGTTCCAACAGCAACAGCAACAATAATTCTCTTGATGAAAAGCGTATTGAAATATCCAAAATTACATTCGATGAAACAGCGCTAGGACCCGGATTTGGTACCACTTCCGAAACCATTGCTGTTGGTCGAACTGATGGTACAGTTTACATTGTTCAATTGGGTAATGAATATCTGACTAAGTTCCAAGCGGTACCCAAAGTCTCCATGGGTGGGAACTGGGATGGCGAAGGAGGTGACTACGATAATGACGGTGGCGCGGCGCCCTCTGCAAGAATCGAGATGGAGATGATCAATCAGGAGGAACGAGTGGGTGTGGAGATGTCGGATATGAATTTTAATGATCTTCCCCTAGGAGGAGATGTCAATCTTGACAGTCATATTCCGAGGGACGTATCCACGCCTTTTGTAATTGAGTGTCAGTTCCAAGCTCATGGGAGGGATGAAGCTATCTCTGCACTATTATTCCATGATGATACTCTTTTTACTTCTGCAAAGGGTGAAGGAAAGGGGATGATCAAGGTTTGGGACATGCATGGTGCTTCTTCTTCTACGGGAACACGAATGGTACCACTTCATAATTTGGATGGTGCGCATAGAGATGAGGTGGTAGTACTCAAGACGCTATCCAGTACACCGTCCGCAAAGGATGTCAGTGATCATAATTTATTATTGTCAGCAAGTAAAGATGGATCGTTTGCAATGTGGGATATGAAGGGAGATTTGGTGTATAGGTGTGAGCTACTAGATGATGACGGAAATCCTACTGCCATCACATGTGCAGATGTTGATACATCGGGAGAGGAGCATATTATTTATCTTGGATTGTCAAGTGGTGAGTGATGATTCATGTGTCGTATTCTCCTTGTTTCTTCTATTATCATAGTGGCAAGAGTTCTAGATTCATTATTTTAGTTTACTTCCTGGTGGTGCTCATCTCTTCAAATTATATTCCATTCAGGACATGTTGTGGGGTATGTGGCATCTGACCTAATTGGTGACGCAAGCGAAGGTAAGACATGCCCAGTCCCCAAATGCAGGTTCTTAGCGCATGATCCATCCATGCAGAAGAACGATAATGATACCTTCCGCGGTGTGACGGCAATCGCATGTGGAGGACCGGGACAGATGTCAAGCACGGCTTCTAGCAGCATCCTTTTAACAGGTGGAGCCGATGGTGTCATCAAGCAGTTTCAAATGATACAACAAAAGCGTTCAGGTGATAATGATGAGTCGTGGAATTTAGCATATTGGCCTCGGCTACCAACCCAAAGGATGAAAGATTGTTCACATATTTTCGATGGGCATTATGATGCAGTTACTGCACTTGTGTATGATGGTGTGGAGGGATTATCCAAGATTATATCTTCTGGAGCCGATGGGACGATTCGAGTGTGGAATCCGTCCAAGGGTGTGGAGCTTTATCGGATGGATGGGTTCGAAGGAATTACCAGTCTTTGTCACGACAGAGAAATTCTTGTTACTAATGGAATGAATGAATATGTTTGTGTCCATGATTTTGATGTGGCTGAAGACCTTGCGGACAGCAGCTATGATTTGAATTGGTAAAAAGGTATTTAATAAAAATAAGGTATTTACTATAATTCACATTCCCCAGACACGTACACTACCAGGAACTCATCGAAAATGATGAGTATCATCGCACGTGGTGCACTTTAAGCTGCATCATTCGTTGACGGATTCTATCTGCATCTGCATTCTCAACTTCATTCTTGCCATAGATTTCAAGTGCAGCTTTATATGAATCCATTGCCCTCCTCGGTTCATTCCTCAGTTCGTAAACTAATCCAACGTTATACAAAGACGGTGCACAATCCACATGTTCAGAACCAAGCCCCATCTTAGTAATGCGCAAAGCTTCCACAAATGAGCTCAAAGCATCATCAAGTTTGTTTTTATGCATATGAATAGCTCCAATTTTTTCAATAGTCTCTGCAGCTCGTATGTCTTCATGACCAAAAACTGATTGAGTTAATTGCAGCGATTCATTCATGGCAATCAGACCGTCCTCAAATTCACAGAGCACGCAGTGTACATGCCCTATGTTGTAGAGTGTGTTGGCAATCATTTCAGTGCTTCCGGGTATTTCTACCGTCGTTATTTCCTTCAGACAGTCATGAAAATAAGACATGGCCTTAATATAGTCTCCTCTTAGAAATTCAACGCTACCAAGGTTATTTAGCGTCTCGTAGAGATCTATATGCTCGGAACCTTTTGGAAGATTGGTTCGTGTACTTGGATCATCTCGCAACTTCAATCTAATATTCAACGATTCTGCAAGCACCTGGGATGCATCATCGTACCATCCCATGCTCAAATAAACAGACCCTATGTTCCCAAGAGTGTGCGCGACGCATAGGTCTATATTTCCAAGTGTCAATCGCTGAGTCTTGAGAGCAGTTGCGAATAGTTTGAGCGCCTTCTCGGGCTCGCCTTGTTCATAGCTTTCCACCGCGCTCTCCACTATTGAAGTTGCGACATAAAATGACGACGTGTCTGCTGTTTGATCCCCGATGCTGTGAGGAGAGGCGGCTAACTGTCTTGCTGAGAGCGCATGAAGGGACATGTTTCAGATTTGATTGTGTGTACGAGAGTGAGTACGAGTATGTCCAATTAATTAATGTGTACAGTTTATGATAGTGTATTTGTGCTTCAGAAAGATTTCATGGGAACTGACCCCCCGTTGTTTCCTTCCGTTGAAACCATCGATTATTTATTGTCTTTTGTCATTGAGATAGCCGTTTATTTGTATGTGTCCGTAATCCGTTGACTGTCCGTTGTTTCCATCAATTTTTAGAATTCCCCTCCCCCCGCGGACAAAAGAGTGGAGTCGCTCATTTTCAGCGATTGTGTCGAAAAAACGAATGAATCAATCAATCAAATCAATCTCAAATCACTGATCTGTTCAACGGCTTCTTGCGTTTAATAAGAGATACATCATTGAAAAAGAACTAGCTGCGATCTTTGGACTCTCTCAAACCTGAATGAACCAAGCGTATCGTAGGCATGTCTCACCAGAGAGTAATTATGAAAAATAAGAATGTCCCTCCTGCGGAACCTGTAAAAGGTAAGATAATATCTATTGTCGTCATTGCTTCGGAATTATTGAGATTCATAAATCTAACAATATGTTTCTATCCAAAGTGGTGGTTCGTATGAGAGGATTGAATGTAAACGAACTAGGAGGGGAGACCATCGCAAGTGTTGGTTCGAGGAGCTGGAAAGTAAAAGATGAAAAGGCTTGTATACAAACTACCAACACAGGCGAATCGCTTCCGAAAAAATTAGGAAGGACATACTTTTCGTTTGATAGAGTATTTGATGAATATGCAACTACGAAGGAGGTTTATGAAGAGAGTAGTAGCGACCTAGTGAAAAGTTTCGTGAAGGGGGTTAGTGGAAGTATTGTAGCGTATGGTCAAACTGGTTCAGGGAAGACATATACAATGCAGGGTGAAGGTTCTATAAAAGAAGGTGCTGCTGGCAAAAACGGCGTTATACAAATGGTCGTTCAAGATATTTTCTCAGAGCTGGCAAACTTTCCAATCTCTGCATTTCTCATAAGGTTATCTGTGATTGAAGTGTACAACGATGAAATCAGAGATCTGCTAAATGATTCAAGTCAAAAGAAAGTTACCACACGATATGATTCAAAACTGGGTTTATCAGTTGATTCTTCTGAAGAATTTGTCACTGACTATCCAGGTATGATTGATTTATTTAATATTGCTGATAGCAAGCGCATCGTAAGAAGAACTGAGATGAATGACATGTCCTCGCGCAGCCATGCCATATACAGAATCACTCTCGAGAAAAAAGATCTTGACATCAATGTCGACGAAGGGAAGGATGATGAAGCTGTGCAGGTATCAACCCTCAATATATTGGATCTCGCCGGATTTGACTCTGTTCAGACTGTTCAGAAGAGCGCAAAAAATCTAAATGAGACGCAGAAGGAGGGAATTAATATCAACAAGAGGTGAGATTTTTGTGCAGAGTACAATGCATATCTATTTTTCGATGAATGAAAATGTACAAACAATTACTAAATATCATGTCCACTGTAGTCTACTGGCTCTTTCTCATGTAATGGCAGACCTTGCGCGCTCAAGAAATGGTTTCATAAATTACAGAGAGTCAACTTTGACAAGGATTCTCCAAAAAGATTTAAAGAGCCAATGCAAATTAGCCATTATTTGCTGCATTTCACCTTCTGGGTTGTATACAGAACAAACACGTAAGACTTTCGAGTTTGGAAAGTACGCGAAGGGTGTGAAAACAAGACCAATGGTCAAAGATGTTCTTGATAATAGATCGCTCATCATAAAGACATTACGGTGTTTTGATAAGGCGAGATCAGAACCTGGATATCCTGAATCGCAACGTAAAGTATGTGAAGAAGAGTGGAATAAAATTGAGAACTCGATGCTTGTCGGTGCTGATATCTGCACTTTATTAGAGGAGGAAAATATTGAGGAGGAAAATCCAGATACAATTGAGTCAGGAGGCCTGGTTAAAGTAGAGATCGATGCTGAGGCTGAGATCAATGCTGAGGCTGAGACTGAGACTGAGACTGAGGCTGAGACTGAGGTTGAGGCCGAGATCGCTGATGAGGTCGATGTCGATGATGAGCCTGAGACAGAAGCTGAGGCAGAAGCTGAGGCAGAAGCTGAGGCAGAAGCTGAGGCA
>Ga0115005_10002536_pt1 | contig 14538 bp, 7 predicted proteins | sample ArcOceMetagenome_FD_87163 | JGI IMG/M metagenome (GOLD analysis project Ga0115005, IMG submission 87163) | Marine eukaryotic phytoplankton communities from Arctic Ocean - Arctic Ocean - Greenland ARC118M Metagenome | ecosystem: Environmental > Aquatic > Marine > Oceanic | place: Arctic Ocean... | reverse complement strand
GTTGCCATTGTGTTTTCACCAACTGGATTGCCTCCGTAATATCCATTGCCCTCTGTCGCCATTGTGTCTTCCCCAACTGAATTACCGCCAGAATATAGGTTGCCCTCTGTCGTCGTTGCGCCTTCACCAAGCGACATACCAGAATATTGTGTTCCTTCATTTAATAATGTACTTTCATCCGCTCCTCCAGTATGACTGGCTGTTGCATATAGATCTTCTGTATTGTTTCCGTTCGCCGTATCATTTAGATTTTCTCCGCTAGTCAATGAATGCGTTCTTTTGTCTCCATAAAACAGACTTGCATTACTTTCGTTCGGCTCATCTTCCTCTATAATTTTGGAGAGAGTTCCTTCTTGTGAGTTAATCATTCCAAATCCTTGGAAACTACCTGCGCGAGAAACGACAGGTCGTTCCGCCATCACAGTGGGAGCGGTTGCGAAGGAATCCATTGAAATGAGACTAAAATCGTCACAGTCGTCAGCAGGCGTGTATTGTTTTTGAAATACCGTCGGTGCACTTGCGTATGATTGAAGATCGGATGCTTGCGTGCATTCATCCGCGTCGAGAGAATGGTTTGATCTAGCCATTTGGGGATCGGGTAAAGAATTTCCAGAAGAAGCGTTTGGATATGCTCTAGATTGAATCCCATCCATATCGATTGGAGTTTGTCGATTTGAGCCACCCATCAGGTTTGGCGATGAGGTGCTAAACGTATTGAAGTTCAAGTCGTCACCCCCAAAGATGGTGGGCGCACTGTTATTGTCCATATTCGCTCTGACCTTTGAAAAATCATCGCGCTTAGTGACAGTAGGTGCACTAGCCATTGACAAGAAAGCCGTACCATCATCGTCTTCGTAAGTGTTTTCGCCATCAGAATAAGACCCTCCATTGTCCTCGAGTGCTGACTTTGACGTGTAATTGGACGTGTAACCATCATCGTGCTCAGATTGTCGAGAGTAGTAACCAGTCCCTTGAGACTGATATCCATCATAGGCGCTCTGAGCTTCAGTCCCTCGAGATACAAATGAATCTGCACGTGAATGATAGTCAGAAGTGTAGTCTGCTTCTGGTAGGGTAGCAGTATCGTAATCAGTTTGGGTAGCAGTATCGTAATCAGTTTGGGTAGCAGTTTCGTAATCAGTGTCAGTCTTGCTTGCTTCTGTAGTCCAGCCATCTTCGACACCTCTCACAGACATGAGCGCCGATACATCATCGTCGTTAGGAAGAATGGATTGGCCAGTGAAAGTCCCTGCATCTTCCTCGTCAAACATGTCTTCGGCTTCGTCTTCATAAAATTGTTCCTCGTCATGTTCAGCCTTAGTGCGTTCTTCGTATGCACCTCCACGATAAGTAGGATCGGTCATTACAGATCCATCAAGAGTATAGTTTGCAGAATCCTTGCCATAGAAGTCCCCATAATCGTTGGTAACCAAGGTCTCATTATCCATCATACTTTGGGTTTCGTGGTCCTTTTCTTTCTTTCGACGGTAGAACAAGATTGCAACAATAACTAGACCAACAAGGAACAAAATCACAAACAATACTCCAAAAATGATTCCAACCTTGGATTTACTCTTTCTCTTGATGTCATCGATTCTGTCCTCTTCGTCGCTGTCCTCTTTTTCGACGATAATAATAAGGTTCTCGAAGTATGCATCACCAGATTGTTTGAGTTCCTTGGTAATTTTTTTAGATCCTCGTTCAAGGCTCTCACCTATCACCTTTCCTAGATCTACCTCAGGGGGGGGTTTGTATTGACCTGCAACGGTGGTTTCAACGTCAACACCATAGTCTCCGAGGGATCTATCCCAACTTGATGCAGTAAGTGATCTTCTTCGAGCTCCAAGTTGCTGAACAGAATTTACGACGGCAACGAGGACTTCTAGACCCGGTATGTTCATGGTCTGCAGGTCTTCGATTAGATATTCTTTCACAATTCCCTCAAAAATTGTTTTAGTTTCTGCGGGCATGACAGGGTCTGGAACTCCATAAAGTTGGATCTTTTTGTCAGTTTCAAAGCCGATAAATCCCCAATAAGTTGCTGTGTATTTCATTTCGTTCGTAACAGATGGCTGGAACTTGAGAAGGAGATATCTCATCATGTCAGGGTCTAGATCATCCCAGAATTCAATGGTTGCTTCGGACTCGACAGGTGAGCATGTAGATGATTCGTCTCCGCCGTCACATTTGCCTGGATGAATAAAGAAGAATTGATGTTAGTGTGTAAACATGAAATTTGGAGAATAGTATGAAAAAAGTACTTACAATCAAGGTGTTCTGGTATCTGTTCCAGCCAAGTTGTTTCGACCGACTTCACCGTGAAGTGAGTCTCATCAATTTGCCACTTGGCATCAATTTGTTGTTCGTTATCGAGAAACTTACTGACCAATGTTTTCGAAATTGATTGACTAGTTTTGCGCTCCAGTTTATACGTTGGTGTGAGCAAACCATGTTCTAAGCAAAAGGTATATGACACCATTACACTTAAACGCGGTTTGGCTGTGGGAGATGCAGTTGGAGACATCGTTTCTTCCTGGCAGGTGTCCACGTTATAGCATTGTTGACCATAAGGACACTCCCCATTCAAACCAGATGGGCAAGCCTGTGTGCAATAATTTGCAAATGAAAGATTCTCTCCACAGAAATAGTTTCCATCTGAGGAAACGTTGTCGTTACAGGGAGGATCATAAAAGCAAAACTCGCCAGCTCCGCATCCGCCTGATGGCTGATCAGCGCAAAACTTGCCTGGAGCTCGACATAAATCAGGAGCATCTGTTCCGTCACAGAAAAAAAGTTTCCCTTCACCCTCGGGGTCTAAGCACTGATCAACGGCGTAGCATTGTTCATCCCCCGGGCATTCTTGGTCAGATGCAGAAGGGCAGCTGAGAGAACAAGAAGCTGCAGCGCCCAGTGAATCTCCGCAAAATTTATTACAATTTTCCACGAAAAGACAATTTTCACCAGCTGGACATTCGCTATCGCTACCGGAAGGACAACTGATTCCACACGTTGATGCTGCGCTGATACTGGAACCACAGTACATATTGCACTCTTGAACATCCAAACATTGTTGTCCAAACGGACAGTCACTATCGAGGCCAGAAGAGCAACTCATGGAACATTCAGAAGCAGCAGCCAGATTGGATCCACAAAATTTGTTACAATTTGAAACGTCCCGACACTGCTCGCCCAGTAAGCATTCGCTATCTTGGCCTGAAGGACACGCCTGTGAGCACTGAGATGCGCCAGCAAGAGAAGATCCACAGAACTTATTACAGCTTTGAATTTCCATGCACTGTTCCCCTGGTCCGCATTCGCTATCTGTGCCAGAAGGACAACTTTGAGAACACGAGGCAGCATTTGATAGTGTCGACCCACAAAACATGTTGCAATTTCCAACAAGATGACATGATTCGCCGATAGGACATTCGTTATTATTACCGGATGGGCAACTCAAACCACATGTAGATGCTGCTGTGAGGGTGGACCCACAATACATGTTACAACTTTGAACTTCAAAGCATTGTTCACCTGTGGGGCAATCTGAATTTCTTCCTGAGGTGCAGCTCAAAGAGCATTGTGTAGCACTTGTCAAAGTAGATCCACAAAATTGATTGCAATTCTCAATTCCTATACAGGACTCTCCTCCGGAGCAATCCACATCATTTTCACAACTCTGACCGCATTGAGCAGCGTCGTGAATATCAAGCCCGCAATACTTGTTAACGGGTACTTCAGGATCATTTAGGGTCGGATCATTTGGGTTCGGATCAGGTTGTGTATTTTTACACGTGTCGACGACGTAACACATTTCATTAGCTCCGCAGTCAACATGTCCATTGACACAGCTTGCATCACAATTGGTAGCATCAGCAGGGGATGTGCCGCAATATTTACTACCGCTGTCAAAACAATTTGACACGACAAAACAGGTGGTTCCGGCAGGGCACTCGCCATCTGATCTACACTGTGCAAGGCACTGTGACGCATCTTGGAAAGTGTCGCCACAGTACTTTTCGCCGTCGACCTTCACGATACCGTTACAAAATGGAACATCGTAACATTTTTCTCCCATTGGACATTGGTCATCAGATCCAGATGGGCATCCTGTAGAACACTGGGCTGCGACACCTACATTTGGACCACAGTGGTAATTATGCACTTTGCATTCTAAAACGTCGTAGCAAAATTCACCAGAGTCGCACTCAGAATCTTTCCCACCAGGACATTCAGATGCTGCAGGACACGAGGATGCTTGAAAAGAAGTCGAGCCACAAAAGAAATTTCCAACAGGTTTATCTTCGATGACCATGTCACAAATTTCAGAGTACCTGCAGTCGTCACTGGAATCCTCAGGATTGCAGCATCTGCAAAATGGGTCGTCTTGAGAAAAATCACAAATTCCACGGCCTCTACAATTTGAAGGACACGCAAAGCTAGATTCACATGTCAGGTTAGATATTTGAAATTGAAACAAATACAAGATATGTGAAGAGAAAGGTTCAAGTGCACTTACTCTGGGCAGGCAAGATTAAGCATTGGACACTGAACCTTGCTTCCCGATCCAGCTCCCGGAATGTCCATAAAGTCTCCATCGTTCTGACAAATGATGCGATCGTTATTAGCAAAAATTACAACTTTCTGTCGATCAGTGTCGCAAACCATCCTCATGCACAGAGGACGATCCATATTGGTCTCGATACATCTGGACCCATCGCCAAAGTATTCAAAAGCCTCGTCAGATGTTAGTGTATCGTTGTTGCAATTGAACTCAAATACTCCGTTCATTGTGTTTGTGCCCTCAAGTGGAACTACGTTCATTGGACAATAATCTGCTGTGTGCATGATGCCTCCCCAAGTCTTTTGAGTTTTGTGAGCGAAGTAATGAAAGGTTAACTTTTGATAGAACTAAATAAAATCTTTATAATACAAGATGTAGGAGGAATCACTTACTGGATGGTCTGGGAAGTATTGGTGATTGCGATCTGGTGGAACTGATGCTGGATAATCATCATAGTCGACAAGATCGCATCGAGTAATGTAGTTGTGTGAAAGATCACATTTTGGGGTAGAGAAAGGTCCACTGAGTTCGTCACAAAAAGTCCCCTTTCCCCATTCCGGAATTTTTCCATCTACGATACAGTCTTCAAATACAAAATCGCAACCACGCCCATGTCCAAATGGAGATATGTCCGCAAATTCAAATTGAGACTTGTACCATCCAGAATCTTCCAGTAGTGCCAAGGTTAGTGGGGTCAGCATTTGAATAATTGGGACTTTGATAGCTGCAACAACGTCAGTTGCAAAAAGCCTAGCTTCCCAGTGAGAGCCAAAACAGTTACCGTCGTTCGTGGGCTGATTCTCTAATCTTGCACCGCCCATAATCTGACAGTCGAAGTGATTGCGAACTATCTGGCGCACGGTTGGAGTTACGACCTCGTAAAACAATTTTCCACGCTTTGTGTAACCCGCCTTCAAGGTGTTACTAGATGGTGGCGCAATGCGAACGACATTGCCATCAACACAGGTCACTTGTTTGGGCTCGAATGGCCTGGGTGTCCTAGGCAGTCCTGTTGCATGATCGTAGAAGAAAGGGAAGTCAATGGCACGCATTGCTAGAACATGGCTCATCTCGTGTATGATTGTATGGTAGAAAGCATTTTTGGACTGCTCATCGTTCACATCCAACCGATCGAGGCAAAGAATGATACTGCCCACTGTGGGCTTGTCGTATTGATCAGCTTGGCAAGACCTTGATGCTGCCAAAGCCTTCGCACTTTGGCAAATTACTTCAAAGTTTGCTGCGACGAAAATGACCAAGTCCGAATTTGGTACCCCTGTCGTCAACTGCTCCTGGGAGGAATGAGGGCATTGGTTGTTCTTAATAACAATGTTTTCTTCAGCTCGAAAAACGGTGAGAGCAGATTTCCATCTCTGCGCAACTCGGGGGAGAATTTCAGTTTTTAGCACACTGACATGTCCGCTGTACTGAGCGCTGTCCTTCATTACCTCAATATAGGTCGTGTCGAAATGAATACGAAGGGGCTTGTAGACAGAACCTGGTGACCAAGGTGATAGCTGTCTTTTCTCAGAATCGTCTGATGTTCTGATGGAGTTATCTGCCATGCTTTGCTGGAGCCTTCTCCTTTCTAGAATTTCAAAGGGGTGATTCCCCCCATATTCCACATGATGAGACTGCGCAGCCCGCATATTTTTCTCCTTCTCAAAAGATTCGATTTCAATCCATCTATCTTCGAAGTGATCTAGGATAGGTGATTTCTCAAACAAAGCTGGAGGAGTGCTTGATGCAGTTGCAACTCCCGCAAGAATACATGTGATGGCAATAGCCATGTGGCGAGAGAAAGTGTGTATGACCATTATTCTGATCTAATGACCCTTTAAAGTGCGGTCAGTTGATATTGTTGGAGGCGTCTTTCCTCTTATTTGTAATGTGGAAGCAAGCAGGTTTACTGTTGTAGTAGGTGGGTCCGAAGGAAAGGTTAGCTCGAGTGGTGATGATTGTTGAATGTTCAATGTTGAATGTTCAACGTAAGCTGTAAAAGCTGTAAGTGACTGGAGAAAAGTCATTCCCTGTCGGAGAAATGTGATGTTGAAGGTCAGTATCACTTGCTTGGTCGACAAATTTCGTATAAAAAGTCCCCACCCATGATTGACTCGACTCAAAATGACCTTCTGTGGAAAGACAAGAGCGCACGAAGACACGTGACTCCTCTACCTCGTCTTCTTGTGAAATCGGGCGCGCAACGCAGAAGCATGCTTGCAAGATGTAGTACATGTAGATGTTCCTACTCTACTGTACCCGCTGGTACTGCATGATATGTACAAAGTACATGTTGTCCGAAATATGATGCACCATCCATGCATTGCTATTGGCAGTGTTTTTCATGTGACTGCTGAAGCGATACTTGATTGATGAAAGGAAGTTAGATAAATGGTAGAAAATACTGTAATGTAGATTATTGAATCGCTTGTTGAATATACAATTTCAAATTGTGATTTCAAATCATCAAACGATTTATAAGTAAACTGATTGGTGATGCTAATGGGGCTGGACTGAAGAACTGTGTCTCATCGTTATTCTCTCGTCCGCGAACATGGACTGTATCATACATACCTGCCGTTGATGCAAACTGTGTACAATAGTAGACTATGTGATGTATTGTTGCCTTTGTCACTAATAGAAGGGCATTAATTACAACTCACACCTTTTTTAAATACATCACTCTCATCTTGTTTGAACAGAATACAGAAAATATACATTTCTTCATAATTTACTGTCCTGCGCTTCTAAAAACAGTAATTTTGTCCCCAATCACCATACTTTACAAATAAGTCAAATACTGCTTCAACCAAAATGAAACTCGATCCTATCCAGATTAATGCTGCTTAGCAAACTAGTGATGCAAAACGTAGGAAATTTCCTGAGGAGAGATTCATCTTCTCAGTAATAATAACATCAAATTTCACCCAGATTTCAAGAGGTTCGCTCTTTCTCTGATTTACAAGGAATCCATGCTGATTGATATCGCCTTTTCCATAAAGTAATTCTGCATTTCTGATCAATCCAAAGCTGGCAGTAGTTTTGACATTGGCAAATAGTTCCCCATTCGTCTCAAACATTTCTACCTCACAGGGCACTTGTCTCATTGCTGCGTCTTCAGTTCTAAGCAAAGAGAGATTTGATGCCTTGATGACTCTCTTCAACCTTGTGTATGCATCTGTAGCAGCTACAGTTCTGGACATGCGACAAATGATGCTTTCGTACACTGCCTGGGGGTTGAGAGGTAAATCATTCATTTGACAAAGTTGAACAGAAAGGTCTTGCAATAACCTGAGAGTTCCATAGTAATTAGATCCAGCAACAGTTTTGACTCCGTTGATAACTGCACCTTCAGTATTTGCCTTCCTTTCGGCAGCTATTACTTTCAAGCTTGAAATACGGTCCAACTTCACACAAGAGAGGAAGGTTGCAGAACGGAGAGCTTGATTTAATTTCTTCAAGTCTCCCATTTTGGTGCAGTGAGCCAAGTCCTCTTGCAGGACAAGTCGCTTGCTGGGAGCATGAGGCATTTTGGAGAGTGAAGATAAAGTAAATCAAAGCTGAGAATGTAGATGAGGCGCACAGCTTCTTTTCGGAGAGCAGGGGAACAGGCACAAGTTCAGAGTGTAGAGTGTTTATGATAGTTCACAGTGGCGTTCGGTGTTCTTTCTTGTCGGCGGTCGGCGGTCGGCGGCGGCTGCTAGCCAAAAAGTGCTGGGAGAGGCTTTTTTGATATCGCTGAAATGACCAATATGTCGTTTATTTTCTCACGACACAAATTTGAACTTGTTCGATACCACGACGGTAGGAGGTACGAAATAGTTTGAAGTTTGAAGTTAAAGTTAAAGTTAAAAAGTGCAGAATACAAATTAATGTAATAAATCAGTTCTAGATTGAGTCCATCTAATCTGAATCTTAGTATGAAATGAAACTACAGTATAAAACAAAATGAGAAACGACAACCTTTTGCAGTTCGCTGTCGAAACTTTTCAATGTGATTCTTTTCCACGTAGCATACCCACGCCTATATTGACCTTTGTTCAATCACCATAGATGCATTATGGAAAAAATCAGCGAGTTTCAAACCACTGGTATCTGGTATTCGTCTACAGCATCAGAATTCAAAAAGGGTGGGGAGTTTATTAGAGCAACAATAATACTGACATGGAAGTTTCACGTGCGACCACGAAGTTGCAAGAAGTACATTTGACGGAATTGTTGCATTAGACACCCCCCCCTCTTTCATGAAGACGAGCATCGATAGCCGATATTTAGTACGGCGTTTTTGTGTATCCTTATCTGCGGTGATATTCTCCTTATTTTCCTTTGGTGCGTCTATCTTAGTTAAGCAAAATTCCTACGTGAACACGTCGCATTAAGTGCAGAGATAGATACATTGAATACGCATTTTACAAGTCAGGAGAGAGGAGAGCACACACGTCTTGTACATTTACCATATATTGAAAACAAAGCTTTAAATCGAAAATCTATTCAATCTATTCGATTCCAGTGGAGAAAGTATTAACAATTACGCACCAGTCGTCAAGCAAAGATTGAGAAGTAATAATACTTCGAAGCATGTTAACGCATCATCTGTTGCAAATTCCTGGTTTGGCAATTCGCTCAAATACGACGCAAGCAATTTAACTTGGTTGTGCTACGCGTGACTGTTCTCCTCGAAACTCCGGATATGCTTGGAACTTTCTCTAACGTAAAAAAGAGATTTGTTTGTGGGTTTTGGGATCAGGTCGGTTTGTGTTGATTCAAAGAAAGCTTCTTTCAAATAAAACTGGTTACAGGGTGAAGGTATGTTCGAATGTACAGTCGTGCTTCGGGATTGTTTCTTTAATGACAAAATACGATTGTTGTGAGTCACGAGGTTATTTATAGTTTCAGTCTAGACAAGAGGTTTGTTTCAATCAAGATATCCAGTCAAGTCAAATCAATTTTTCAAGTTCGTCATCTAGTCCTCATATTTTTTTCAATACACAAGTGAACATGCATCTCTTCAAGATTATTGTAAACTTCTTTTTCCTTGTGGAAACATCGCATGCATTTGGAGGAAGCAGGCGCATCAATGAGTATCCTACATATGCACCATCCACAAGGCCTCGAAAACCAGTCACAGCAACACATGCGCCATCTCCGGCACCCTCTATTCAGCAGATATCTATGAGACCAACAGTGCTTTACTCGAATCAGCCATCATCGATCCCAAGCACCTCTCCTACTTCAGGTACAGAAATCCCTTCGGAATATACAACTCTGGCCACCGAAATTCCATCGCAGATGCCAACTATCGTTGAGTCAATGCTACCGACCCAAGAGCCATCACTGATTCCATCCGAAAGCGCTCCTCCTTCAATTCATCCCTCGCATTTTCCATCCGTATCGTCAAAACCAACTACCGGACCTTCAATGAAACCAACCTTATCTCAAGTCCCTTCGTTGAGGCCCTCACAAAACTCTCATTTCCCAAGCAGCATGCCAACCAAAGTTGAGTCTAACAAACCATCGTCCACGGCATCCGTGACACCTACAATCACATTATCTTCCGGACCGAGTGTATCAGTCTCTAGTCTTCCTTCCGTTGTCATCTCTCAGTCGCCTTCCTTGATTCCGACATTAAATCCGTCGCTATTTCCTTCAAGCTTACCCTCGATTGTTCCGACTTCTTTTGACGATTCATTACAAAATACAACTTTGCCCGTGACCCTATATGCAAGAAGAAAATTGGATAATGGCGAGTTAACACTACTTGAGAAGCTCACAAAAGAGTATATTGTTTCTACAGATGAACTTGTTTATATGGATTCCGTCACAGTTTTATCCCAACAGTTTGAGCCAGTGGGTGATAGGAGATTGAAGACAGAAAACAAAGTTGCGAGAGATGCAAACCTTCAGCTTCTGCTCTTTTTGAAGGGTAAAGTGGTACCAATTTCTTCCAGTTCCCTTTACTCTATCCGAGTGAGGGCTATTCTGTATGGGGAAGAATTCAAACCTAATCTAATTGACGCGATGCCGGTTTTTCTAAAAGAAGACGACCCTTCTGGTGCAAACGGCGATGCAAAGGTAATAACGGAGAAAAGGCCAGAAACAGGAGACGCAGGAGATGCAGGAGATGCAGGAGATGCAGGCGGCATCATTGCCAAAATTGGCGCTGGTATCGGAGGAGGAGGGATTTTAATTATCGTGGCCTTTCTTATGAAGCGCAAGAGAGGATTGAGCAACGTGAGTAGAAACAATGCCGTGTATGTCGTTGAAGCAGATCCCAATACCGGTATCGAGACAGATAGAGACGTTCCTGGTGCTATGAATCCAAATGATGCATTTGAAGATCGCGACCGTTTCTCAACCTTCACTTATAGCGAGACAAGCTCTGAATTTGTCCACGATTGTGACTTCATCATGTCGTTGACCTCAAGTTCACTTGCAAGTGCCACCCTATCTACCATCAACTCCCGCAACGATTACCCAAACAAGTCTGCTACATTGCTTCCTAAAGATGATTTGCCCGGTCCAATCTTGCCACTTCAACATGCTAGACCTCAGGCACCTACGCTCCAAGACATAGATTTTTCTCCAGACGATCCTCATTCCAGAGACAACCAAAGCGTGAACTCATTAGTTGAGACGGAGGCAATGCAGCCAATTGGCAGAGGCGTTAGGAGGATGCTGTCGTGCTTTGGCCCTGCAGCCAACTGTGTCGGTGTCGACTTTCGTCATTCGATTTCAGCATTGATGAGCGAGAAAACTCCTCGTATGTCCAACGTTTACGGACATGAAAGTATTCAGTTAGACCGGAACCAAAGCACAATTTCTGCAGTTTCATCACTTTCTGGCAAAAGCTCGTGTTCCGGAAGCGTGAGTTTAACAGGTGAACCTTTCGAGGTCATTGTCCCGGCAAATAAAGCTTTGGGACTTGTTGTTAAGTCTTCGAGTACAGGTCCAAAGATCCTATTTGTGAAGCCGACCTCTCCACTAAGTCATCTGGTGCAAGAAGGCGATTTTATTCTGTCAGTCGATGGCATAGATGCAAGATTTATGTCTGCCAGAGAGCTGTCAAATTGGTTGCACCATCATGAAAATGTATCTGGTGAGAGGACAATGATTCTCATGTCGCAGAAAGATTACGAAGCGTCACCATTTGGAGACGATGGCAGTGATATTGTGTGAAACTCCGAGGATGTGATTTTCGTGTTGACCTGATGATGGCCATTCTACTCTAATGTAAAAACATTGATAATTATTATAAGAAAACTTTCGACTTTTCTTAACTTCCTGTACTATTGCCTTCTGCGCATTTTATTACCAATTGGATCTTTGTTGAACATTATTAGAGACGACGAATGGCAAATTGGATCTGCTCTGGCATGCACCCGTAGTTTAAATTCTTATTTCGCCTGATTAAGGAATTCAAGATTCCAACCTGATTCTAATATATTCAGGACCGGCTCGAGAGATATTTTAATAGTGTGGAGTTGAAGCAATGCTGGGAATCCCACGGCAATGGTGGGTGAACGGAATCTGAAGAATAGTCGTTCCTGTATTGATGTTGTTGAAATCTATACTCCAACCTGGTAGTGTAATGCGAGTTTGTCACGTACAACGCTCAGCATCATAACACGCATCCTGACAATCTGATTCAAACTATCTTAGGGAAACTGCTAGCTAGGCGATAATGCGAAGAAACGCATCAATATCACCCGGGCTACGGCGTCAAAATAATTGATTGATATTTTTCTTCGTACATTCTATAACGGATGCATTCACTCCATACATATTTAGAATAATATCAATAAATATGTATGATACCCTGCGTCGACACCGAGCATATACCCAAAGCTAGATTGGGAGGAGAGGAACAATTTAGAGGTCGCAACGAAAGAGAATTGGGTTGTTCTTTCTCATAATGTTGCCGAAAGGGAGACGGGCATCATGGCATTGAAAGGACAAAATCAGGTTTTCTTGAAACAAATTGTTGGCTGATGGGGAATGAAGGATGAAATATGCTGCTCAGGATAGGATGGAATGGGTGTATCTGATACGACGATATAGTTATAGTTTTGTAAACTCCTCGTTTGTATTGTTAAGGTGAGTGCAGAGACGCAACATTTGGTCTATTGAATTAGTTGACTGCTTGTAGGATTCGGATTTGAGCAGCGATACTGTTCTGAAACTACTGAAAGATGGATCGCCAACAAGCGTGAGACCGTGAGCTTGGTTTCACCTGCGTACAGTCCAGTGCACTTCACATATCGGACGAACTGAAGATACCGGAACAAAAGGACACATTGATAGAGGAAGTCTCTCGACCTACTTGAAAGTAAACAATAAAAGAGATATATGCTTTTTGGAATCATATATTTGTGCAATCAATGACCTTCAATGCATGATTAGCACAGTACGCGGGGACTGCTTTTGCAATACCTCTTCACTGAATCCACGACATCTTAAAAGAACTTCTCGCCTCTTCTTGCTTCAGATAGCACCAACGAAGGTCGCCACAAGTATTTCAAATCTAGATACCTACATATACATGTAGGAGCCGCGACACTTTCAAGAATGACGAACAAACCTTCCAAAAACGCAAAGGGTGCCAGGAACAACGAAAAGCGTCTAGAGCGATCTCTTTTCAGCAAACCAAAGAAACACTTTGACGATATTGCTGTCCAGCTAATACTGCTGCTGCTACAACTTCTATTTTCCAAAATCTCCTGATTACGGACCACTGTTTGATAAAGGAGATAGTAGGTCTGGAATCTACAGTGGACAACATTATGACGGATGGAGCATGATTGACTTTTGATGCCCTGACGCTATATGTCTTGATCTTTTTGCTACTGGTCCAGTGTACTTGAAGGATGAACGGAATAAAATTTTGAGTGACGGCTGTAAGAACTGCCAATCCTCGCACATGAGAATTATTCTGTCAGTTATATAGAACGTCATCAAACATCGTGCATCTATGCTTCATAACACGTACTATTCACTTAACAAGGTTTTTTTTCCTACCGCAACACACGGCATCACTGATCTTAAAAATTGAGCCCGTCCATATCGTTTCCCAACTGCCATGCTCCGCGCTCCGCACGCACACACGCACACATCATCTTCCAACACTTCACCATCATCTTCCAACAGTTTTATCAGAGAATGTGAGAAGCCTGAATGTATGCTCGCATTCGTAGTATCACACTGTTCAGGAAATCCATTGGCGCTTTCTCTCAGATTTTAACATTAGATGATATGTTATGCCGGCCGTTCCTCCCCACAAGCCCTAACAACTTGTTTCTTAGATCTGCTCGCAAATCTTTGATAGAGAGCCCCCCTGTTCGCGTGCTGCCTTTTAAATCTCGCTATGATAACTAATTCGGATCTTTAACCAACTTCATCTTTTCAGAATGAACCCACGTTCGCATCCATTTGAACCCCCCATGGCAGTGTATCCGGGAAAGTGAGGAATCAATTGGAAAATACCAGGGACGTCACTTCACCAAGGGCAGTTACTTCAATAGAAATTCCTCTCGCAGACCTAGCCACATCTAAAAGGGACACGACGTTTCCAAGTCCGAATACAGCAAATTGAAAATAGTCGAATGCAGTTGTTTGGATTATATGTTTGCGAGCAAGTTCAACAGTACAGATTGCTACTTCCGTTTTGCTGCCAATAATCTTGCACAAATAAGAAGTAAAATTCTGCCTTGCTATGATTACACAGGCACTGGATCGTTCTACAGTACATCTCCCATTTTAGGCACATATTACATATTACATAAGTCTAGTATTTTGTATTTTGTACATGGAACGTTGTAGAACTAAAAAAACGGGAGTAATAACTTGTTGGATAGAGTGCGGAACTTGTAACAGGTTAAATGCCTTCAATTTGAAGTTAGGGGTGAATTTCGATGACACCACGTTGAACAGATATCTGGAAAAGATCGGGGGGGGATCCAACGAACGCATGATTCCGGAAT
>Ga0115005_10002535_pt1 | contig 14544 bp, 13 predicted proteins | sample ArcOceMetagenome_FD_87163 | JGI IMG/M metagenome (GOLD analysis project Ga0115005, IMG submission 87163) | Marine eukaryotic phytoplankton communities from Arctic Ocean - Arctic Ocean - Greenland ARC118M Metagenome | ecosystem: Environmental > Aquatic > Marine > Oceanic | place: Arctic Ocean... | reverse complement strand
GATGCTTTGCACGGGGCTGAAAGGATCGAACTTCCAGGTGGATTAGATGAGCTAAAACCATTCATTCCAACATCCGACCCTCCAACGCATCCATCTTCACTTGTTCCGCAAGTCATTTGTATTGTCGGAGAAGAAAAATGTTGATGTATACTCCATAGCTCTGACGAATTAAACGGCAGATGTGAAAGCTCATTCAAATGTTGAATATTTTTGCATACCCACTCAACCATATGTTTCTTCTTGGTCGCAGCGTCTAAGGCCGCAAGAGGAGGCTGGGAGTTTGTGACAAACAAATCGTGTGGAATAGGTGAACTCTGTGGATTTACAGTACAGTGATCATTTTCGAGATGCATTGACTGACACTGTGCATCATGTTGAGATGTTGGAGTGAAGGCCCCGCCAGCCTCCATGATCACCGCATCTTCCGTTACAGGGCAATCAAAAGATACTCCATGCCGTGCACCGACTCCTTGAAATAATACTTCGTCCTCAGATGGATTGAGAGTTTCAAACGCTCTCTTGGCAACAGCAACAACGGTTGCTGGATCCAGTGGTCCTGATTTTTTACTGCCAGCCTGTGAAGAAGGAAGTAGATTCAATGGGTCGAAGCCCTTGTCAGTGGAATTTTCAAGTTGCTCCTGTCGCATTTGATTCCACATGAATAAAATGAATTTTAGCACTTGTTCATTTGACCATCGCTCGAGAGAGACTGGAAGTCCCAAAGAGACTACATTGCCTGTGGGGTTGGACTGTTGTGAGCAATACGCTTTCTATAGAGCAGCCACAAGAAGAAGGCATGTTTGACTTACCACCGATCAGAAAGCCTGTTAGCACTTCCAAAACTGTATTACTATTTGAGACAATTCCTGCAGCGATATGCCGCTCCCCCTCCCTTGGGATCGCACAGTGATCCAAATATATCGACTTTAATGACGAGTTGTGAGCAAGAGCATATGCTACTGCTTTGGCGGAACCAACATCAATGGCATTTCCAGAAATAGTTAACGAAACAAGGTTTGAATTCTCAGCCACTGCTTTCATAAGTAATTTCATTCCAGTCCCAGTTATTGCATTGAAGCCAACATCCAACTTCTGTAGTGTCTTCACACCCCCCAGAACAGCTGAAACAACTTGTGCGCCACGTCCTTCCATCTTATTGTTGTCCAATTGCAACTCTTTCAGACGCGTGAGCCCCCACACAGCGTTCATGAGCGCTTCAACCCCCTTGCTTGTCAAGTTATTGAAAGATAGCTGCAATGTTTCTAATGGCAGCTGCTTGCAGTTTTTTGTAATTGCAGATGCGAGGACTACCGCATCATTATCGTCCAAATCACAATTGGAAAGCGACAGGACGCGAAGGGATCTTGTCGTTGCGAGCATCTTGGCCACCGCCACACATCCAATGTGACTCATCCCCGTACCCCCCAAAAACAATTCCTCCACGCCTTTGAGATTGCTAAAATCTTGAGGACCTCCTAATTTCTTTCCATCACTAGGAATTTCTAATTGATGATCAGTCACAGCCTCCATCAATGCCCGCATCCCCTCCGGTCCAATCCTATTCCCAGTCAAATGTATTCGTTTCAACCCCCGACCGCTTCCTTCCCGAAAGAGGAGCGCTAAAGCATGCGCTCCGTCCTCTGTAATCCGATTTCCTGCAAGGTACAGAGTATGAAATTTTCCACCGTTACGAATACAGGAAACAATCGCAGAAGATAATGCCGCACATCCCACATTCCCTACATTATTGAAACCAAGATCTAGGGACGTCAGCGCTGTATGATTTGATATTCCAGATGCAAGCGTAATGACTCCTTCATCGGAAAGGTTGTTGTAACCTAGTTTGAGATTAGATAGAGACGAGTTTTGTAACAGAGCTAGTTTCACTAAACGTGCATCTGATGGTTGTAAGCCTCGTTGCGATAAGTTAATCTATCATTGTTGCAAGACATCAAGAGTTAGAATTGATAACGAACAGTGACAAAGTCTTACTTCTATAGCAGAATATGAAAAAAATAGAATGCAATGTTGAAACTGACCAATGTAAGGGATCTTCTCATGAGAGCCTCTGATAAGCGCCTCAAGACACTTTCTCTCGTAGGCCGGTGACGATTGTTCGAGCGCGTGTGCGGCGAGGATGATATCGAACTCATTGTACTATTCCCAAAGTTTGATACCACATTCGGTGCGGCATGGCTACACGTACTAATGGACGGAGGCTGTGGTGAATGGTTGATGAGGTGCGACGTATGGATTTCATTTCCATTAGTGTCCATTGCATTTTGAGATTCTTCCGAACTTCGGGAGTTATCGGTTGTACTTGAAGGCGTTGGTACACTCCCATTTAAATGAGAACTACCGCCGTCTGGGATCATATGCTGAGGGAGGGACGCAATGGTTGGATGTTCGAGGGTGGAAGATTGGTGAGCACTGTCGCTTCTGGGCGATAGAAGCATGCTGCTGTTCGGCGATGAAAAGATCGGGAACTTGAACTTTATCTGTTCCATAAGCAAGGCTCAAACTGCGAATTATTCGGGTACAGTAGTCTGTTCGATATCAAGATCAAGATAGATGGAGCAGATATTTGAACAATGGGCGAACTTCAACCTTGCTTCAACCGAAGAATAGTGAAAAATGCGAATTGGGGAAATCTTCGAACAGTACGTGTGGTGTGTAAAGACCGTGTGCAACCTTCAAATCCTGTGACCATACGTTTGATCTCGGATGAACAATACCACAGATAAGTTGTGTGGTCTGCCTGGCTGCCTCGCGTTTCAACTCAGATGCCGAGGATGCTGCTTACTCGGTCTGGGGGATAACGATAAGAACCGAACCCAATTTATTTCGCGATCTTTTACAAGCTGTTGTATTACAAAGACTTGTGCGATATTTCCTGGAAACCAAGACCTTACAGTACAGTTCTTCAGTTTTTCAAATCAAGCGGGGCTATAAGCTCTCCTTTGAATTGATGGATGTCTTTGAGGTTTGTTACAAGGTACTTTACTTGTGCTGTACCTACGTCTTTAGTACGTACGGAGATCTCCGTACTGCTGCCGCAACGCCGTTTTGTGCCGACCAGGGGCGAAGAAAGTAAATCTGGTTTCTGAAAAGTGATGGGAATAGCCTGTTTCCGTTAAGTAAAAAATACAAAACGGTCCCAAACAAGCCACAACCATCTGTTTTTACAGAATGAAGTGCACACAATCTCTTCAGTTCCGACGTGTACACTTATTTTGAAAGTAAAAGTTCAAAGTCAACGTTCGAAAATGAATAAAATCAGCGAAACGCTTTATTCAAGGAATTTTGAAAAACTTGTAGTATTCTAACAGGGGGAAAAAAATGTAGTCCAGAACCATTGAGAAGGTACATACCAGGTACTGTACTGTCCTTCATATCTTCACAAGGAAGACATATGGATCTCACTCGTGATTGCATTTATGCCGGGAAAGTCTGTCTCAGCGGAAGAAGTTTGAGCCTGAGACATAATTTTTTCAATGGGGATTTTGGAAGAAGGCATTTTCTAAAACATTTTCAATATTGTCCACGTGTAGTACGTACTTGACTGAATGCTACAAGCAAGTATGTATGATACGAGTAGAGAGGTAGCAAACGAGAAAGTTTGGGGGTAGAACCCAAAGGTCGGGCTCGAATTTTCTGTTCTAAAAAACGGGGCTCTAACTCTAGATTAGGAATTTATATCGGTATCAATATTATTACTTTGTAGTAAAAACGCATTGAAGCAGAGAAAAATGCGAGTGCAAATCTTGCATTTCAGCAGAAAAGTAATAGGTGAAGCAACCTCTTATTTTCCTGCACACAATACAGTCAATTATATTCAATTTAGATGTAACTTTTTTGAAGATAGGTCAATAATGATTGCGACGCAATGACGAGCTAGCTACTGTAGCTAGGGGAATGATTCCTGTAGGCAGTACACGACTTGACTTAATAAAATAGCTATAAATAATATTTACAGCCACACGTAGCCCCACTGTGTGTGTCGGACGTCCAGCGCAGCCTGGGGCGTCAAAATCAATGTCAATTTTGCTTGCCTGCTGCTTTGCAACTTTGACACTTCTTACAACCTTGACTTTTGACTTTACACCCGTGTTACTACTGTATTACTGTTCAAACTCTGTTTTTAATCATCACAAGAAATCATCCGACGAAAGAATCGAACCTACCTGAACAGCATGCAAGGTGATTCAGCCGACCTTGCATATGATGCATTCGAAAACAATGCCAGCACGCACATTGTAACTCTCAACACAAGTGCGACGGGAATCATTATTGCAACATGCTCTGCCTCCGCATCGGTTGTTGGGTCGGCACTCATTGTTATTTGTATCCTTCGGTCTGATCGTGGATTAGGAATAGTCTATCACAGAATAATGTTCGGAATGAGTTGTTTTGACTTTGTGCAAAGCTTAGCCATGACGTTTACTACGTTGCCCATGCCCACGGATATGCTGTATGAGCAATTTCAAGGGTTAGCAGCTGGTACTACAACTACTTGTGACATCCAAGGATTTACGATTGTATTTGCTTCATTCTGCACCCTCATGTTCAACGCGATTCTATGTATATACTATCTATGCTCTATTCGCTTTAAAATGAAAGACGAGTGCTTTAGCCGGGTGATGGAACCTCTTTTATACCTGGTATCCATTATATTCTGTCTCGTGATTGCGTCATCAGGAATCTACTACGGTCAATTCAACCCGTCTCCTCAGACTTATCCCTGGTGCAGCCATGCTAGATATCCTTGGTGGTGCAGTAGCGATGATGCGGACTGTGCCTACGAACGTGGGGAATACGAAGCATCCCTTCCTTTTGAGATGGCAGCAAATATGGTAGTTGTCCTTTGTGGCATAGTAGTCATCGTGACGATGATCATCGTTTCATGGCACGTGTACCGTCAGGAACGAATGCTCAAAGCCGTTTTCAGCAGCTGTCTTAGCGATCGAAATGAAAGTAGGTTGAGGCTTTACAAGAAGAATATGATGCACACTAGAGATGTTGTAATATCAGCTTTGCTCTATACAGCAGTTTTCTTTGTTGTGTGGCACTATCCGTTTGTCCGGATCTTTCGAGGGAAACTAGCTGTGGCACCCATAGAAGAAATTCTTCGGTTGATCTTTAGGCCCTCCCAAGGACTTTTGAATGTGATAATTTTCGTCTATCATAAAGTGCGTAACTTACGGTCTCACCGTCCTGGAATCACTTTACGCCATGCATTGAACAAGGCATTTTATGCTCAAGATGATCCTCAATACTGTGTTTCAAACTTAACACTGGTGGGGAGGAATCATCAGCTTCGTCAGTTAAATTTTGCGTTCGATCGTGATGAAGATGATGATGATTGCGAGGACAGTGATGATAGCGACAAGCCATCTGTACAAAAGAGTGAAAGGGTGTCGGATTTGGAAAATGAGTCCAGGTTAAAAATGGTGCTTGCGACGAATGCGTTGGAGATCGCCAATGCCGAATTTGCTTTCCAAACAAATGATGACAGAACTGGCGACAACAACATTGCATTCCCTCCATCTCTATCGGATACCAATGACGATTTCTCTTGCCAACTACATTCTGATGGAAGTTGTTTTGCTGTTAGCGCTGCAACTGATTCTTTGGCATCGGAGACTCTGAACAAAACGAAGTATTACTCGTGCGTTTTCTTGGATAGAAACTAGTTGATTGTTACATATTTTGTAATTCTTCAAAATGAGGATTTGCCACGGGCCTGCGTTTACATGACGTTCAAAAACGATGTTTTGCAGAAGTTGTTTAGACAGAATCTCTTTTTGTAGCATACATGTAGATTAGACTACCCGTATTCTTTTTCACAAAGCTCCGATGACTACGAGGAGGAGTACATACAATAAGCTAATAATAATCTGAAACCCACATTTGGGATCCTTCAAATCTTAAATCCAGCTTTCTGGCCATGACAATGAGTTCTTGAAAAAGGGAAAGAGAAGAGAGGAAAAGGGGAAATATTTCTAGCTCACCTATTTCAAATTGTCAAGTGTGATTCATCATCTTACGACTGCTGCCTCAAAAGCAAAAAGCAACAATGCTAAAAACGAGTAGCTGTCATATCACAACTATACTGTTGAGCATCCATCTTGACGTGCAACATGGTTGATTCATTCCTCAGTCGCATTGAATATAATGCCAACAGTCTTGGCAAGAAGGAGGCATTGACGTTTCTAGGATCCGGAGCAAACGGTGGCGTCATTGAAAACAGATTTACCTATGATGACATTGCTAATGAAACTGATGTATTGGCCATGAATCTACTATCATCAGGTTTGCAGAAGGGCGACTTGTAAGTCTATAATGTTGACTGATATGAAAATTTTGATACACTTACGTGCACTCTATTGCCACTTTTAGACTGTCATAAACGATCCGCATTCTTTCACTTTGCTCACATTAATTGAATGTTCCGAAAAGGGCTGTCTTGGTGTTCCCACCCTCCCTGGATTTCATCATCGCATTTGTGGCCTGTCTCAAGGCGGGGATAGTGGCGGTTCCAGTCTTTCCTCCGCATCCTACGCGCCGAGATACACTAGTAATGTTTACGAAAATCGTTGAAGCTTGCGGAGCAACGTTTGCGCTTACTAGTGCTTCGTATAGCCACATGAAGAAAGTAGCTTGTAAGTGCATTGTATTATTGATTATCTGTATCTTTGAAAAGAGTATATTTTTCAAAAGTATCCTGATGCCCTGTCCTAGAATCTGTGGAATCATTTGAAGTCGCTTGAATCAATCATGAAATACTGATCGACCTTTTTTTGTTTACCTAAAGCTCTCAAAGATGCTGTCACCCGTTTCAAAAATAAGTCTGTCGCATGGCCTGAAAATTTAACGTGGATTGTCATTGATGCGATCAAAACTAAATCAAACAAGAATGCTAAAGCACTCGCAGCTGAACGTAAACCATCGGATCTAGCATTTTTACAATTCACAAGTGGTTCCACTAGTACCCCCAAAGGCGTCATGATTACTCATGGAAATCTTGCAGATAATCTTACGAAAATTACCGCGGAATTAAAAGCAGATCGGGATACAGTTGTAGTGTCGTGGCTTCCTCAATACCACGACATGGGCTTAATTGGATCTCTCCTCGGCATATTGTATTGCGGGGGGTGCGGATACTACATGAGTCCTCTGACATACCTACAAAGACCATCGATGTGGATTGAGGCCATCTCTAAATACCATGGTACGCACCTCCAGGCACCAAATTTTGCATTAAAACTGACCGCGCGCAAGTTTGATGCGTCGAAGTATGCAAAGACTGGAACATCAATTGATTTGTCATCTGTCAAACATATGATTAATGCTGCTGAGCCCGTGACGGAGGAGAGCATTGAAGCCTTTTGCAAAGCTTTTTGCCCATTTGGTTTTGATAGAAATGTGATTTTTCCAACATACGGTCTTGCTGAGCATACCGTGTTTGTTTGTTCGGGTGGTAAGCAAAGGCTCACAGTATCCAAGCAGGCTTTAGAAATGGATGGGATTGTGAAGGAAGTCAGTGCCGCTGGTGGGACTGAAAATGGCGAAGTTTCTAGACTCATTGGTTGCGGATATCCAGCAAAGCAGAATGTTGACGTAAAGATAGTCAGCCCAGAAACATTCGGTTCACTTGGGCAGAATAAAGTTGGAGAAATTTGGATTCGCTCCGATAGCAAAGCTGCTGGATACCATAAGAAACCCTTTGAAACAAAGAGAGATTTTTGCGCCATGCTTGGTGAGAACAACGTTCAGACAGAACCGAACGATGACAATGCGGAAGTTGTTGATACTTCAAATGGATATCTACGATCAGGCGATCTTGGATTCTTACATAATGGTGAATTATTTATTTGTGGGAGAATAAAGGATTTGATCATTGTTGGTGGGAGGAATTACTACCCTCAAGATATTGAAGCTACTGCTGAAGCTAGTGACAATATTATCCGTCCTGGATGCTCGGCTGCTTTCACTGTTGACCCAATCAGTGGCGAAGATGAGGAAGTTGCATTGGTATTGGAATTGAGAGAGATGCCGGACGCGAAGGTGAGATACAATGTGATATTTGAGGCGAATGAATCCAATCACAATTGATTGCTAATTTCCTACATTTTATTTGCCTAAAGGTGTTGGAGACATTTTGTTCCAATCTTGCAACCTCATTGAAAAGTGTCATCACTCAAGAGCATTCACTTTCTCTATCACGCGTTGTTTTGCTTCAACCTAGATCAATTCCCAAAACAACCAGCGGTAAAATCACGCGTTCTGGATGCCGTAAAGCATATTTACAAAAAACTTTGAAGAGCATATACGCAATTTCTTTCACGACAAACAAAGCTTCGTTTGAGATTCATCAGGATCATCCAAAATCAGAAAATCCCGAAACAATTCGAAGTTTGTCAAAGGGTGAGATTAAGACAAGGTTGACTCAGGACGTTGGTAGAATTGTGTCAATGCCTCCATCCTCTTTGCCTTTAGATACAGCCCTCGCCACAATGATGGACAGTCTGAGTTTGTCTCAATTTAAAGGTCTGTTGGAAGCACAGTATGCAACGAATCTTTCAGATGAGTATCTCTTTCGTGAGGGATCGACTATTAGTAAGCTTGTAGAGGTGGTAAAACTAGGTCATGCGCCTGATGATAATATTGACGGATCGAGCCCGAAACAAAGTGCAGGCCCTGGTTCTGGTCCTGCAATGGTCACTACAAGTTCGGGAGGATGTGCAGAAGCTTTGGGTTGTCCTCCTGGTGTCTGCTGTGCTGTAATGTAATTGCCCCACTATTCTGACTGTTGAATTCAAATAATTTAGTGTTGGTGGTTTGATCTACATAATACCGAGCTTTTTATCTGCTACACTGTATTTTTAAATAGTCGAGGCAGTTTAAAACTTGCAATCTTGCAATTTTTTATTCGCTTTTAACGTACAGTATGGCCTATCCAAACATACCGGCTTGTTCATCTGGTTGTATATTAGCTCCGATTCACTTACATTTCTCTTATCCTATTTATTGGCTGAGTATGGTTGGATGAATGATAAAGGATATTTTTTTAATTTTTGTGTGGTGAGTTTGATGGATGGATGGGGCAGGATAGGTTTTTGTGGCAGAGGCTTATGTATGCGATATTTTTGGTGAATCAATCGGGATTTCGAACCGTCGTGTCGCGTCAGAGTTGCCCACACATCGTCACATTGAAGTTATAGGTCAGGGGGTGTGTGTAAAGATTTCCTGTTATTTTCAGATTCTGGACGATAAAAATCGAATCTAAGAATGAAGTAAACAGCCTTTTTAGACAATGACGCAGAACATGTCATATTGAATTCACGTGCGAAGAAGAATTCTGTCATTAAAAATGATTGATTTGCGTCATCGTTGTTGTGGCCCTTTGGAGCAGCTGCGACGACGGTTGGGAAAAAAAATCGGGCGTCATGAATTTGAAGATTGAAGGCTGTTGAAGGTGTCGATTGTTGATTGGCGTCTTCTGATCGCACTGAACGATGATGACGATGTACGATTGGCGCCTTCCGAAGAACACTCGGAACCTCCCACCAAAATCAGTTCGTGCCCTCAAGTTACAGCACCAATGCCCAAACTACACTACAGTACACTGCTACGTTCACTACTAAATACAATAAACCAATCGATTGAAGGCTAAAAGGTGCTCCACGTAACAAAAGTGCAACATTAAAAACAATCTGAAATTCAAAATGCTGTCATCGGCATTCGATCAACATTCTGACATCCGCAAAGAAAACATCAGTGACAGCAATGACATTATGATAGAAGAAGAAGAATCCCCTAATTCCCTAAACAATCAAGATGGGTCCCAAAGCCGTTTGTCGTCATCTCATGGAGACCTCAGCAGTTCAAGTTACTTTAGTTTTGAAACCGGATTCTCCTCCGAGAATGGGAATGGAGACCATTTAGTTCGACACCCTTCAATGGGAACCTCTTCTTCCACTACAAGCTGGACGAGCAGCGGAAGCGGAAGCCTAAAGAGATCGACGTCCAGGAACGTATTTTCAGATGAAGAAATGTCCCATGCGCAGCAACAACCGTTGACTCTCACAAAATACTTTGGGCACGATATCAACAAATACACGGAAGGCAGCCCAGATGTCCCAAAATTTGACAAGAGCCTTCGGAGATTCATTGAACCTCACATTGCCAAAGCGCGGAAGTCGCGAGAAGACCGCCGGTGTCTTGTCATGGACAAATTGGGCATTAAAAAAAGTACTGTGGACTCACTGTCTATCAATAGCAATGCCTACGTTCCCTATCCTTCATTACGAAATGAGCGACCGTTTCTGTTTGATGTAGAAACGTATCCTCTGCACCAAATACTAGCAGAGACTCTTGGGGTCAGTGACTTATCACGGATTCACGAGCATTCTATTAAAGACAAGAAACTGCTTGTCAGTCCCTTACTAGACCCAAAGAAACGAAGAGCTTTTCACCAACGCTACGATAACTTTGTTCTCACATTTTGTATACCGCTGCTTCATTCTCTTGCCATGGTTCAAAATCTATTGACTGATTTTTCGAGAGAACCGGGATCGCAAAAAATATGCTATAGATATCAAGCATTCCCTTGTCTCCGCATCATCCGACCGGGCGAATTCTCAATTGGTCCTCATTGCGACATGGCGTATGGGCACTCAATGGGAAATATCAACTTTCATATCCCCCTCACTCCCACATTTGGGACAAATTGCCTGTTTACAGAGAGTCATCCGGGAAGAGAAGATTGGCATCCCCTCAAGACCAAGTCCGTAGGATTAGGATTTGCCTTTGATGGCGCAAGGTGTCTGCACTATACGCTCGAAAACACTACGCAAAGGACTCGCGTATCTCTCGACTTTAGGATTGCAATTTATAGAGAACGAAGTGCTAGTGCTAGTATATGTTTAGGACCACAAGTCAAATCCAAGCAAAATTTAATGGAACATGGTATACCAGTACCTTCAAACGAGAAAGAAGAAGAAGAAGACGAGTGTGATGTACATGATATTCTCTGTAACCACAAATTGCTACAAGACAATTACTCAAAATTTCCAGGATATTACGAGGAAGCTTACATCGATTTGGGGTCTCATTCCACAAGTCCGGATTCAATGCAAGGGTCCATGGTTCAAAAAAAGAATAAATTGCTGATGCATCCGGATAAACGAGTTGGGTTTCCTTTTTAATAATACTGTATGGTGGATTCGATTCATTCATTCCTAGTTCCTGCTGGTTCAAACAATACGCGAGTACATATATTTTCTGTTGCGTTTACGATCCAAGCTTCATGCTGAAACAGATAACAGATTTCATCATATGAACCCATGGTTGTACACACTTATATCTGTTGTTTTCTTCAGATAATAGAATGACCGTACGAGGGTATGTGTAATTATAATATCTCAACATTTATAAGTAAATTGTATCATACCGTGAACGTGTAGTGTAGTTCTCCTGAGGTTCTGGCATTGATGTTTTTCGAATTTGCTGCAACGAGAGGCTCCAATTGATTTAAAAAAAGTCTCTTTCTTGTTCCTCCTCGAAATGAAAATGGAAATCCTAGAAATTGCTTCCGACAACAGACAGATCCCAGATCCAGGACACAAATCACATCATTTTGATTTTATCACACAAGTTTTTATCCCACATCGCCGCAACAAGATTAAAGATAGAAAGCGACAGCAATGTCTGGTAGTCTTGCAAGCCGTGATGGTAGCGAACATCATGGGCGTGACCGTGAAGACCCTGTTGAAAGCGTGGACAGACCTCCACGTTGAAAGAGGGTCTGCCTTTACACTTTTTACACTTTTTGCCAATTGTCATTGCTAATTCCTTCCTCGTGAAAGGAGACCACGTCAAAGACATTCATCTCCTCCTTCGCATCCAGCATCAGGCAGGGCCATCAAACCAACACCAGCACCAAGCAAGTCTCGCGTCAATACCCAACTCAAGAGCTGCACCAGAGGCCCGACACCAGCATGGTTCCTCCCCACGATAGTCCAACTCCATCCAGTCACATCTCTGAAAATGAAAGCGTCGGTGAAGCCGCCGCTGACACTGAGACACTGAACTTGCACTTACGAGGAATAGATGGTGGTCCCGTCATCCCTCTCGATATTGATCTGCGTAACATCACCCAAGCTCAAGCGCATGCATATTTAGCTGAAGCGGGAGAGCTCTTTTCAAATTACTTTCCAGAGGGGGCAATCCCAGCAGACCACGTTTTACGCGCCAACGAGCGAGCTGGACCTGAAGGAGATTCCAAGGTACTCGTGGCATGCGGCGTCCCTCCTGGTGTGTGGGAAAGTCGCTTTGCAGATATTGATAAAAAGGATTTTGTTTTGACATGGGGTAGAGCCATTCCGAGACTGGAGATGGATTTTGACTCAAATTCTTTATATGTTTACAATGCCTAGCTGTGTTGCAGCTCAGATAAAGTAATAGTACAGTATCCCTCTAGAGGCTGTACTAATTATCAAATGTGTGGTGTATTTACTTATTGATTGACTATGAGTAGACTTAGCTAGTGGCTCTCTATACATACAAGTAAGGCCATAGCATCCGAAGGAATGTGCCTGGTGATACACATCAAGATCTTCATGCTGAAATGGTTGGTCAAGTGTACAGTGCATTGATTCGAGGAGGCATTTCGATCCAGAATGCAGGATCAGTTTTTGGATTACGTCACCAATACGGTAACATCAACATGCGGCCTGATATTACCATTAGAGGTCCTGTGTCGATGGCTGTGATTGAGATTGAAGTCACACACCGATCCACCCGAGCCTGGGGACGTCACGCCGAAAACGTCTTCCAGGATCCTCATGTCACGCTTGTGGCCGTGCTAAACATACATGCTCGCAGGGTTGACGGTTCCTTTGCTGCTAGGTTAGTGGCTTGGGTGATACCACCAGGAGCCCCGATTGAAGTATATTATCTCCACGATTTTGGGACAGGCGGCATGATCCAGCAAGTTGCAAATATTTGGAGAAAAGACATGTCGAATGATGGTGATCCGAATACTGCCGTTCCACCAAATGCCGGTTTCATTACCCCACCCAATCGAGACCTCCGAGCTCCACGCGAAGATGCTGTACTCCATGCTACTGATTTTCTCAGAACTAGCAATGGAAATAACAACACATTGCAGGAGGAGGTGGAACGTGCCGTTGGTCGTGATCCCAATTTCTTTCGCATCGATCTTTCTCGAATCCTTGTAGCTGTCCACATCACTCTACCTCTAAATGATCGTGGAGTAGATCATGATGAGGAAGTGGATCCAAATTGAAATGGAGTTCCAACAATAGTGTACGATCCTTCATAATAATAATAAACATTTCTTGTCGGACTGATTGAGATGCAGCAGGGAGGAGGGAGCAAGCAAGACTATGTCAAGACTTCCAGACAGAGCATCCTTCATTCCTCGGAAGGCCACAAACAATTCCGCAACTTCCTCCCTCCAGATGACAAAGTTGGAACTTTATTTAATTTTGAAGACTCATGATTTGTCAATGAAATTGTAAAGGTCAGGACCTTGTGAACCTCTCTCTTGATTGAGAGTGATGAGTGAAATATCTACTCCTCAAATACCTCGCCAAATAACCAAACAACAATGAACTCAAATTCAATTGCCACTTTACAGATGTGACCCTCTTCAAAAAGGATAATCCCACAATTGCCTGAAGAGGGTGGTATGACGTTTCACGACCACTTCATACTCTTTCTGTAAAAAATCAATCTCTTCCATGACCTTTGGATTTTGATTGGTACCGGGCAGAGCACCCTTGACTGCATTCTTTCGTTTGTCGTAGCTTAATCGGATCGTTTTGGCTTTGCTCAGTGCCTCATTTGCTAAAACGACAATTTTATTTAATTTCGCTATTCCAGCGGATGTATTGCATTTATCGAGGTCGCGGAATTCAGTGGGATAGCGCGGGTTCATGAATGTAGCGGTAGGTGGATAGGAAGGTATTAGCTGAATTGAGCAAAAGATCAGAAAAGATGGGTGAAATTACGTGTAGGTGAAAGTGAGGCACATGACACATGATGCGGGTAGATCCCATGATAGAGTTGCGAAGCTAATGGGAAAGAACAATTTGAATCCATAACAGTGCTAGGCAGGCCCAATCAATGTCCAGCACCACCACCACATATTCCCTCCAGTATTACAATGATACGATTTCCATCTCTAAAAAGGACACTCACCAAGAACTCTCCAAAATCGGCTCTTTTTGTAAAGCAATGTAGTATTCCCTTTTCAAGTACAAGTACTACACAAAACAACACTCCCAGCACTGGCAATGAGAATTTTTATGATGCAAAGGGAAAAAATAATGTTCCAGGTAGAAAACGACGATTGCCTACTCAAATCCTGATGAAAATTGAGAGCTTGGGCGGGAGAGTAGATTGGTTTGGACCTGTCAACAGTGTAGTGAAGGGAAGCCGCTGACAAAACGAACTAAGAATGGTTGTTATCGTATTAATCGGAATTTAGCTTTATCGCGGGCGATTGGTGATCGG
>Ga0115005_10002533_pt1 | contig 14548 bp, 6 predicted proteins | sample ArcOceMetagenome_FD_87163 | JGI IMG/M metagenome (GOLD analysis project Ga0115005, IMG submission 87163) | Marine eukaryotic phytoplankton communities from Arctic Ocean - Arctic Ocean - Greenland ARC118M Metagenome | ecosystem: Environmental > Aquatic > Marine > Oceanic | place: Arctic Ocean... | reverse complement strand
GGTTGTAAATACCAATCCAGCTTACACCGTCAATTGGTTTTTATACGCCAATGCAACCAACCCAATTTTAATTTCTCCATTTAATACTTCGACCACTTTTGTTTACGCAGTAGTTTCAGATGGAGTAGGCTGTGAATCAGTTCCAACTCAAGTTGACTTAAATGTAATTGCTACGCCTACGGCAAATGGAGCAAGTACAGCAGTATGTGAAACAGCGAATGGAACTGCTACTTTTGATTTGACTGTTTTGGGAAATACAGTTAACGGAGGTTCCTCGAATACCGTTTCTTGGTATTCAGACTTAGCAGCAACTAATTCAATTTCATCGCCTTATAATTCTGGATCGACGATAATTTATGCAGTTGTCAACGGAGCATTTTGTAACTCACAACCAGTTGCCGTTGACTTAACCGTTAACTCCACACCAACTGGGAATCCAACGGATGTTGCAGCTTGTATTAATGATGGAAGTGGATTGGCAGATTTTGATTTAGCGAATTTAGAAAGTATTGTAAATGGTGGTTCAGGCGATCCAGTTTTATGGTACTCAGAGATAGGAACGACAAACCAAATTTTTTCTCCATACAATACAGGTACGATAACAGTTTATGCCACAGTTGTAATTGGGACTTGTCCTTCCGCAGCGGTGCCAGTTGACTTGATGGTTGGAGATCAGCCTACCGCAAATACCACTTCCTCAGAAATTTGTGATAGTGGAAATGGAACAGCTACTTTTGATTTGACGACTTTAGAAAATACCATTAGCGGAGGAACTTCAGATCCCGTTTCTTTCTTTTCTGATGCCGCCGGAACTATGGTAATTACTTCGCCTTTCAATACTGCAACGACGACAGTTTATGCAACAGTCACCGTTGGGTTTTGTCCATCTGAACCTGTTGTAATTAATTTGACGGTTGGAAATCCTCCAACTGCTAATCCTACTTCTACTTTACTTTGTGATGAAGGAAGTGGCGTGGCTACTTTTGATTTGACTGCTTTGGAAAATACAGTTGGCTCTGGAAATATCATCACATGGTATTCTGATCTAGCTGCGACAAATAATATTACTTCTCCATATTCGACCGCTACGACTACAATTTATGCAGTTGTGGGAAATGCGGATTGTACTTCTACTCCAGTTGCGATTGACTTGACGGTGGCAAATTTACCAGTAGCTACAGCAACTACAACTTCTCTTTGTGATGATGGAAGTGGAACCGCTACTTTTGATTTGACGACTTTAGAAAATACAGTTAATGGTGGAAGTGGAAATATGATTTTGTGGTATTTAGATGCCAATGCAACGACGACTATTGCTTCGCCATTGTTAACTGCTGCGACCACTATTTATGCGATAGTTGACAATGGAAATTGCTTATCAGATACAGTTGCTATTGATTTGAATGTAACTACTGTTCCTTCGATTTCAACTGCTTCGTCTACCCTTTGTGATGAAGGAAGTGGAATGGCAAATTTTGATTTAACTACTTTAGAAAATACAGTTAATGGCGGAAATGGAAATACCGTTTCTTGGTATTCAGGTATCAATGGAACTAACTCAATTGCTTCACCATTTAATTCTGTGACTACCACTATATATGCTATTGTCTCAGCTGGGAATTGTACTTCGCCAATCGAAGCAATTGATTTGACTGTAGCCAATCTTCCAGAAGCCAATCCAGCAACTATCACTAATTGTGATAGTGGAAATGGAACAGCAGATTTTGATCTCAACGCAATTGCAAATACGGTCAATGGCGGAAATGGAAATCCAGTCACTTGGTATTCAGATATAAATTTAACCATTTCAATTTCATCACCTTTTAATTCAGCTGCAACGATAATTTACGGAGTAGTTAATGATATAATTTGTACTGCTGCACTAGTTGAAGTGACCCTTGAAATCACTAACGATATTTTCGCGAATTCAACTTCCCTCGCAGCTTGCGATGACGGAATGGGAATGGCAATTTTCGATTTGACAGATTTAAATTTTCAAAATAATATTACAGGAGGAAATGGAAATAGTATTTCATGGTTCGTAGATGCTGCTGCGACGATTCCACTCTCGCCACCTTTTGATGCATTTGAAACTGCACCGACTTCAATTTATGCGACTGTGGCTAGTGGAAATTGTTCGTCTATCCCAGTTGAAATTACTTTGGTTTTATTACCCGAGGTTCCTGCTGCTAATAATTTTTCCCTTGCTAATTGTGATGATGGAACTGGAACCGCTTCATTTGATTTGGATAGTCAAGTAGATGTAGTCAATACTGGAAATGGCAATCAAGTACTTTGGTTTGTAGATCAAAATTTGACGAATACAATCACTTCACCTTATGTTTCTGCTGCGACTACAATTTATGCAATAGCGACTGATGGAGTTTGTTTTTCCGAAATTGTAGAAGTTGAATTAATTATATCTAATTTTTCAAATGCATTCCCAACAACAGATTCCCAATGCGATGATGGAAGTGGCACAGCAACATTTGATTTAACGACTTTAGAAAATACGGTCAACGGCGGAAATGGAAATACCGTTACTTGGTATTCCGATGCAGGCGCAACGACACCAAGTCCAACGACAATTACAAGTGGCAACACTTCGGTTTATGCGATCGTAACTGATGGAACTTGTGCATCTCAAATAGTAGAAATTACCTTAACAATTGACGATAATCTAACTGCATTTTCAACAACAGATTCCCAATGCGATGGTGGAAGTGGCGCAGCAACATTTGATTTAACGACTTTAGAAAATACCGTCAACGGTGGTAATGGAAATACCGTTACTTGGTATTCTGACGCAGGCGCAACGACACCAAGTCCAACGACAATTACAAGTGGCAACACTTCGGTTTACGCAATCGTAACCGATGGAACTTGCGCCTCTCAAATTGTCGAAATTACCTTAACAGTTGACAATGAATTAACTGCATTATCAACAACAGATTCCCAATGCGATGATGGAAGTGGCGCAGCGATATTTGATTTAACGACTTTAGAAAATACCGTCAACGGCGGAAATGGAAATACCGTCACTTGGTATTCTGACGCAGGCGCAACGACACCAAGTCCAACGACAATTACTTCAGGTAATACTTCGGTTTATGCAATTGTAACTGATGGAACTTGCGCCTCTCAAATTGTCGAAATCACCTTAACAGTTGATAATGATTTAAATGCTTTCCCAACAACAGATTCCCAATGTGATGATGGAAGTGGCGTAGCAACATTTGATTTAACAACTTTAGAAAATACGGTCAACGGTGGCAATGGAAATACCGTCACTTGGTATTCTGACGCAGGAGCAGCGACACCAAGTCCAACGACAATTACTTCAGGCAATACTTCGGTTTACGCAATTGTAACTGATGGAACTTGCGCCTCTCAAATTGTCGAAATCACCTTAACAGTTGACAATGATCTAACTGCATTTCCAACAACTGATTCCCAATGTGATGATGGAAGTGGAACAGCGATATTTGATTTGACGACTTTAGAAAATACGGTCAACGGTGGAAATGGAAATACCGTCACTTGGTATTCTGATGCAGGAGCAGCGACACCAAGTCCAACAACAATTACTTCGGTCAACACTTCGGTTTACGCAATCGTAATTGATGGAACTTGCGCTTCTCAAGTTGTCGAAATCATCTTGACTGTTGGTAATAATATAACTGCGTTTCCAACGACCGATTCCCAATGTGCTGATGGAAGTGGAACTGCAATATTTGATTTAACAACTTTAGATGATACGGTTAATGGCGGCAATGGAAATACCGTAACTTGGTATTCCGATGCAGCCGCGACAACTATAATTCCAACAATATTAAATACGGGTAATACTACCGTTTACGCAATCGTAAATGATGGAATTTGTTTTTCCCAAACTGTTGAAATTGAACTTTCGGTAACTTTAACTTCCTCCAATAATATTATCCAAACACTTTGCGATGGTGAAAGTCTACTAGTCAACAATGTTCTTTATGATCAATCAAATGACTCTGGAACTGAAATTATCCCTGGCGGAAATATGAATGGTTGCGACAGTATCATCACCGTAGATTTAACTTTCGAACCTGAGATTACCGGAACAATTTCAGCTTCCACCAATTCAATTTGCCCCGGTAATGATGTCTTTTTAACTTTTGTTTTGGCAGGTGGAATGACTTACGATGTAGAATTTTCAGCAGGAGGTAATCCTCCAACTATTTTAAATGGAATCGCTGATGGACATACGGTTACCGTTGCGCCAGCAGCTACGACGACATATACACTTGAGTCAGTTACGCCTTTGGGTACAACTTGTATTGCTGTAATTCCTACGACTCAAATTACGATTCAAGTTGAAGGAATTGATGCAATGGCACAACCAATTTCTCAGTTTGGGAATTTCAATATCAGTTGTTTTAATGAAAACGATGGAGCTGCTATTGCTGTTCCAACATCAGGATCAGCACCGTTCCAATTTCTTTGGAGTAATGGAAATACTGCACCAATTATCGAAAATGTTTTTGCTGGAAATTATGAAGTAACAATTACCGATGCGGCAGGTTGTTCGACAATTACTTCGACGACGCTTACTCAGCCTGATGAGATTCAATTGGAAATTACGCCAGTTGCACCGCCATGTTCAGCTGCATTTGATGGACAAATTATTTTAAATAATATCATAGGCGGTTCAGGGAATTACACTTACTCATTGGATGGAAGTGGATTTACTGCGGTGCAAAACAGTCCAACTATTTTTGATTTTATTTCTTCAGGAGAACATACCTTGACTATTTCAGATGACAATGGTTGTTTGGTTTCAGATCAAGTAACCGTTTCAGAACCATTAGAGGTAGAAGTAAGTTTAGGTCCAAATGAAACAATAGAATTAGGTGATAGTATCGAAATTCAATCCATGCCAAATTTCATTCCAACGGAAGTTGTTTGGTCTGCCAATTCAAATTGCGATAGTTGCTTAACTCAATTCGTCACTCCAGTCGATCAGTCCACTTATATCGTAATTATGTCTGATGAAAATGGATGTGTCGCAAGTGATACCATCACTATTTTTGTAGAAAAAAGTCGACACGTTTTTATTCCAAATGCTTTCAGTCCTGACGATAATGGATTGAATGATATTTTTTATATCAATGCAGAACATGATGTGGCGAAAGTGAAAAAATTTAGAATTTTCAATCGATGGGGCGAAGTTGTTTTTGAAAATGAAAACTTCCAACCAAATGATCCAATGGAAGGATGGGATGGATTTTTTAATGGAGAAAAATTAAATCCAAACGTCTTTATTTTCTTTGCGGAGATTGAATTTAAGGATGGGTTGGTGAAGATTTATAAGGGAGATGTTACGTTGAGGAGGTAATGGAAAATATTTATTAGAGATTAGAGAAAACTACTTTAAATTTTATTTAGTTGATTCAATAAAAAAGGAAAACAAACAATTGAAGCAAAAAACATATAATCTTCTTCACAAAAATAAAGTGGTCATAAAATTCATTTATGGCTTAATAATATTAAATATAGTTGCTTTAATTCTTGAATCATATAAAGAACTTAGAGACAATTATGGAAGCCTATTTCAATTAATTGAAATATTCTCAGTAATCGTTTTTACGATTGAATATTTGCTTAGATTATGGGTAGCAGATCTAGATAAGGAAGTGAAGAAAAGTAGAATGAAGTTTGCTTTATCACCTCTTGGTTTAATTGATTTAGTTGCCATCATACCATTTTACTTGCCTATGATTTTTTCAATTGATTTAAGAGTAATAAGAATTTTACGACTTTTACGATTGCTGAGAATTTTTAAATTAAGCAGATTTTCTAATTCATTGAAAACGATCAACCAAGTTTTAAAAGACACAAAAACAGATTTAGCAATTACACTTTTTATAGCTTTTATACTGTTGGTAGTCTCTTCTACATTGATGTATTATGTTGAGAATGAAGCACAACCTGAAAAATTCGCAAGTATTGGACATTCTTTTTGGTGGTCAGTTGCTACACTAACAACCGTTGGGTATGGAGACGTTTATCCAGTTACCGCAATGGGTAAATTGTTAAGTGGGATTATTGCGCTCATTGGAGTTGGATTTATTGCATTGCCTACTGGAATTATCAGTTCAGCATTTGTAGACAAATTACAAAGCAAAAATGTGAAGAAGCATAATCAAGAATGTGAATGCCCAAATTGCGGGACAAAATTTGAAATGTAAAAACCGCTCGCGTAGAGCCTCCCGGCTCGGGTGAATTTTTCTAAAAATCTCTGGTTTTTACACCCATCGAGAAGAATCAAATTTTCCGTATTCGACATTCAAAAATCTACCCCGCAATCTCCATCGCACACCATTTGTAATCCCCCTTAATTTTCGCAAAATAAAACATCTGCGAGGACTCTGTCTGATCTTCTTCTCCTTGATTAAAAACAAAATTCAACGTCAGCACCCTCATCGTCTCACCAACTGGAACGCCAAATTTTTTCGAAGCATCTTTCGAGTTAATTTTCATTTCCGACCAATCTTCGTTTTTTGCAGCAATAACTCTTAGGCGAACATTATTCCCAATAATCTTTGCATAATTTGTGATGAGACCTGTACGCGATAAACCTTTGCCAGTATTGGTTTTAAAAAAATTACCTTCTAGCGGAAAATCAACTAATTTGACGATTCCTTGAATATCATTTTTCCCAACTACCTCTATAAAGTCAGTCAAAAAAGTGGCCCATAATTTTTCGTCAGAAATTCTATTGTCGGCGTTATTAGAATTGGAATCAGCGTTGCAAGCCAAGAAAAATATAGAAGAAAATGTAAGTAAGAATATAAGATTTTTCATATTTGTAAATTTATAGTAAAATGTTTTTTTCAATGTGAAATCAAGGTTAAAGTTAAAAAGAATTGTGCCATAGTTTTTATATCATTGCAAATCAATAATAAGATTAAATTTTTATGTCAAAAAAATCACTTTTTATCGTCATTGAAGGTTTGGATGGAGCGGGGAAAACCACCGCTTCTGAATTGTTGGAAAAAAAATTAAGAAAGGAATTCAAGGTCAAACGATCCCATGAACCCAATAATGACATGGTTGGTGGAATGTACATTCGAGCTGTTTTGACAAAAAAAATAAAACAATTCTCTCATCGAACTTTAGCTTTATCATTTGCCGCGAACAGATTAGATCATCGAGATCGCTTGATTAATCCATGGTTGGAAAAAGCAGGTGACCGTGCAATTATTTGCGATAGATATTATTTGTCTTCCCTCGTTTATCAAAGTAAAGATGGATTTGGATTCAAAGAAGTTTTAAAATTAAATGAGGAAGCTCGTAAGCCCGACGTGATTTTTTTTCTGAATGTAAGCAATGAAGTTTGCTATCAAAGAATGAAAGGACGAAAACAAGCCAAAGAATTATTTGAAGAAAATCTCGAAGAAGATCGAAAGAAATTTTTTAAAGCCATTCAATATTTAAAGCGATGGAATGGAGATCATATCGTGGAGATTGACGCCAGCGGAACACCAGCGGAAACGGTTCAGCAAATGACGGATTTTTTAATGGTTAACAGTTAACCATTAAAAAAGTAATAATGCTCAAGAGCATTACAAAAAAAGTAATCATCGTACTTTTTAAAGCGATTCCTTTGTCTAGGTAAGTAAGATTTTTCATTGACTGACTTTTTCGTTAAAATTGATTTGTACTATAAAGACAGTTTTAAAATGAAATACCCCTACTTTGTTTTCACATTTTTTTAACTTTCCCTTCTTTTCTCAAAACAAAACCTAACAGAACCATGAAAAAACTCATTTTCCTATTAGTAGCAACGCTAGTTTTTACCTCACCGCTTTTTTCCCAACGAAAGAAAAGACGGAACAAGAAATCCAATCCTATTGAACAAGCTGTTTTTGATGCTAAAAAATTTGACGCATTAAAATGGAGAAACATTGGCCCATTTCGAGGAGGTCGTTCCAATGCCGTTTGTGGTGTGCTTGGTGATCCGATGACTTACTACATGGGCAGCACCGGAGGCGGAGTTTGGAAAACAAATGATGCTGGAATCAGCTGGAAAAATATCTCAGACGGATTTCTAAAAACGGGTTCTGTCGGAGCGCTTGAAGTAGCACCGAGCGATCCAAATGTAATTTATTTAGGCATGGGCGAGCATGCGGTGCGAGGTGTGATGACGTCGCATGGAGATGGAATGTATCGAAGTACCGATGCTGGTCAAACGTGGGAATATATTGGTTTGCCTGAGTCGCATCACATTGCCGAGATTCAAATTCATCCAAAAAATCCAGATGTCGTTTGGGTAGCGGTGCAAGGGAAATTGTGGGGTAAAAGCAAAGAGCGGGGAGTCTATAAAAGTATCGATGGAGGAAAACACTGGAAGCAAACACTTTTTATAAATGAAAATACGGGAGCGGCAGATTTAAGTTTAGACGAATCAAATCCAAGAATTTTATTCGCAGGAATGTGGGATCATCAGCGCACCCCTTGGCAAGTTCGAAGTGGAGGAGAAGGTTCTGGAATTTGGAAATCAACTGATGGCGGAGACACTTGGAAAAAACTCGAAGGTGGGTTGCCTAAGAAAATGGGTAAGGTAGCAGTTGATGTTTCGCCAGCAAATCCTCAAAGAATTTTTGCGAATATTGAGGCAGAGAAAGGAGGCGTTTTTCGATCTGATGATGGAGGTAAAAGTTGGAAGCAAGTTTGTTCGGATCGAATAACGATTACCAGAGCTTGGTATTATATTGAAATTTTTGCCGATCCTGTGGATGAAAATAAAGTGTATGTTTTGAATGCGCCGATGCTGAAATCGATCAACGGCGGAAAAAGTTTTTCTCGAATTTCAAATCCACATGGCGATCAACATCATATGTGGATCAATCCTGGAAATCCTAATAATATCATTTTGGCGAACGATGGAGGAGGCTGTATAACTTTCAATGGAGGTAAGACTTGGTCAACAGAAAACAACCAACCGACTGCTCAATTTTATCGAGTAGTTGCCGATAATCGTTTCCCATATCATTTGTACGGAGGGCAGCAAGATAACTCAACCGTTGCGATTTCGAGTCAAACTGCAGGCGGTGGAATTGGTGTTCGAGATTGGTATCCTGTGGCTGGAGGAGAGAGTGCATTCATCGCATTTAATGATCCTGATAATCCGACCAAAGTTTTTGGGACGACGATTCAAGGCTTCATCGATGTGTGGGATTCGCAAACAAAATTGACCAAAGATATTCAACCTTATCCGCAAGCAAAACTCGGAACTAATCCGAACGAACAAAAATATCGCTTCAACTGGAATCCACCTTTGGTCGCTTCACAAAAAAATAAAAACGTCTTGTACTTCGGAGGAAATGTTTTATTTCGAAGTGATGACCAAGGTCAAAGATGGACTGAAATCAGCGGAGACTTGACTCGAAATGATACGACTCGTCATGATGACGGAGGTGTACCATTTACGAATGAAGGAGCAGGTGGAGAAGTTTACAACACCTTTAGTTATATCTCCACTTCGCCTCACGACGCTGGCGAAATTTGGGTGGGAACAGATGACGGACTCGTTCACGTCACGCAAGACGAAGGGGAAACTTGGAGCAATGTGACGCCAAAAGATTTGCAAGAATCTCTCATCAATGCCATTGAAATTTCTCCCACCAATGCAGGTACCGCTTACCTTGCCGTGACTCGTTACAAATGGAATGATGATACTCCGATGATTTTTAAGACAACTGATTATGGCAAAAACTGGACAAAAATCACCAACGGAATTCCTGCCAATAATTTTGTCAGAGTAGTTCGAGAAGATCCGAAGCAAAGTAATATTTTATATGCAGGGACGGAACGAGGATTGTATATTAGTTTTGATGCAGGAGAGAATTGGACAGCTTACCAAGCAAATTTACCGATGGTTCCGATCAATGATTTGTTGGTGAAAAATAATGATTTGGTCGCTGCGACTGGTGGGCGAGCATTTTGGATTTTAGATGATTTGAGTGTTTTACAACAAACTAAAGGTTTGCCTGATTCGACAAAAATTACGGCCATTCAACCTTCGCCGACGGTCAAATTTACCCTTGGTTCTAGTAGTAGAGATAATTATGGAACGAACCCAAATGCAGGGGTGACACTCGATTATTATTTGCCACATAGCTGGGTTGATAGCAATGAGTTGAAATTAGAGATCATAGATTATGCAGGAAACGTCATCCGTACATTTTCTAATCAGAAGGATAAAAAAATGAAAAAATGGGAAGGTGGTCCACCGCCGGCGCAAGTGATTCCAAGTAAGCCAGGTTTGAATCGAACCAATTGGGATTTGCACAGAGAAACGCTACCTGCGGTGGAAGATGTTTTTGTTATGGGAGATTATCGAGGGCACACCGTTGCGCCTGGAAGATATACTTTACGTTTTACTTCGGATGAGAAAGTAGTGGAGACGACTTGCGAAGTATTACCTGATCCGAGAATTAATGCAGATGGAAAAGTTTATGCGGAGCAACAAGCCTTGTTGATGAAGATTGAAAATTCAGTTTACGATATTCACGAGTCAGTCAATCGCTTGCGAACCGTTAAAACGCAATTAAATTCACGCGTAAAATTACTGGAAGATATGGCTGACGTCGAAGATCTTTTGGAAAAAGGAAAAGCGGTGGAGCAGGCAATTACCAATTGGGAGGAAAGTTTGATTCAACCAAATTCAGAAACTTTTCAAGATGTGATTAATTTTAAAAATCAATTAAATACAGAATTGTTGAATCTAAAAGGTGTATTGGATTCGCATGATCCACGACCAACAGCAGGAGTTCAATTGAGATTGACCGAGGTGTTGGAAATGTGGAAAACGATGAAAACAGAAATGGAATATATTATCCAAGAGGAAGTTGGCGGATTTAATCAAATGTATTCAGATAAGAATTTACCGATTTTGATTTTGCCAAAAAGAGCGAAGGAGAAAGTGGATAAACCGTAACCGTAGGGGCAATGCCTTGTGCTTGCCCTTGCAGCGTGCGTCATTTTTTAATTCAATGATAAACGATTGCAGGGGAACCACTATGCAGGGCAAGCACAAGGCATTGCCCCTACTTTACAATTATCCTCTGCACCCCCCAACCATTTTCATTTTTTAATTTTAAAAAATAAACTCCCTTCGGAAAATCTTTCACCGAAACTTTCACATCTCCCACCACTTCTTTCTCAAAGACATTTTTTCCAAAAAGGTCATACAATTGAATTTCCACCGCACTCGAATTTAGGTTTTTTACCCATAAGAAATCATGAGTTGGATTTGGGTAAATTTCAAAATTGTTTTTCACAAACTGCTCATTCGAAATGCTCACGTATTCAGAAATAGTAATTTGAATCGTATCAAGCGCAGCACATCCAAATTCATTGATCGCTTCTAAAATAATTTCATGCATCCCAATTCCAAAAGTTGTAGAATCAATGTTGTAAAATTGTCCACCCTCAACTCCATTCCAAATGAACTGCGTAAAATCATCACCACCATCTAACGAAATATTTTGATTAGACAGAATCATCGTATCATTTCCCAAATCAATTATTGGCTCAGAAACTATCGCTGAAACTTCCACGCGACCACTCGAACAATCACCATCAGGATTAAAGCCATGATGATAAAAAACTTCTCCATTCCAATCACGAGCGAAATAAATAATGCCAAAAGTATGAGTGATTCCGCTGCCACTTCTGATTTCTAATTCGTCTGTTGATCGACTGACCCAATCCGTAGCATCATTGTAGGAGAGGCGAGCACCGCCATTTTCTAAGTGAAAATAAATGCCCAAAGTATCACCCTGTTCCAGAACTTTATTTCCAAAACTTACATTGTGAAAATTACCAGAAGCAAGCACTTCAACTGAATCCACTTCCCAAAAAGTCCAAGTAGTAGCATCATTTTCAAAACCTTCGTATGAACCATTTTTAAAATATGCCACGACACCTTGACTGCCGATGTCTTCCAATTTTAAACTAAAACTATCCAACGTCAATGTTTCATGCGCCACTAAATTAATCATCACACCATTCCAATTTTTATTAGAATTATTAGTGGTGAAAAGAGATTCTTTAAAAAATAAATCACCGCTAATTCCTTCTGCGAAATAAGTTTGAGGAACACTTGTAGCAGAAGTCACTAAGGTATTTCCATTTCCAATTGGAACAGAATCTGTCAAGTTTTCATACCAAAAAATCGTATCGGTATTTTCAAAATCAACAGAAAGAAATGCCATTTCATCTTTGCAAATGGTATCGTTTTGAGGAGTTAAAACTGGAGGAGCTTGTGTCGTGAAATTTAAAACAGCAGAAATATTATTCCACAAAACCGAATCATTCGGAGTATTCAACGCACTTAAAATCGAATAACTTGCTGCTCCAAAAGTATTCGCTGAAAATTCAAAAGTAGCTGACTCGCAAGCACTCAATCCTCCAAAAATAGTATCGTAAAAAGTAGTTTGAATCGTAGTGGAAGAATTGTAAATATCATGGACGATATAAATATCAGAAAAATCATCTTCCGCAAGATTTACAATTTCACCTTGAATAATTGTTTCTGGATCACCACACAATTTTGGATTTAGAATTTCATAATTTCCCATCGCAAAATCCGTCCCTAGAGCAGGTTGGAATATTTCTGAAAGGATATTTTTATCCCGAACGCGACCAAATAAAACCGCATGTGCGGCGTCATTTAAATGTGTTCCATCACCTGAGTCAAATATCGGGTCAATATCATTCGAAGGAAGCGCAATGCCATTCCAAAAGTCAAGCGCCATATTTCCAAAAAAAGAAAAGACCGAATCTCGCACACCTAATTGAACCGCATCTTGCGTCGCTCCAAAAGGAGTTTTTGGTTGAGGGGTACAAACCCAAACTGGAATATCCGCACTATCCGCTATTGCTGAAATCATTTGGAAATTAAACATTTGTTCATCAATTCCATAGAAGTTGGAAGCATCGTTGGAAGGCATATTAACGATTATCGCATCAGCTCCAAGCGCAATTGCTTGACTTACATTATTGTTTGGATTTGAAGCTGGACGATTAGGAGGAGGAGTAAACCAATCGGGCATGATATGATAAGTTGTCGTTCCTCCAATTGCCAAATTAGTCACTAAGTTGTTAGGATTAATCTCTTGCAAAGATTTGCTGTAACGATTGACCCAGGTGCTGTCTGCCGACGATGGTCCAGTTCCTGCCGCAGTCGAAGAGCCTAAAATTACGATATGGAAATCTTGATTAGTCAAGCAAGGATTTTGGTCATCTTGCCCCAAAAGGGAAGTGGCAACCAGAAGAAGAATTGCTGAAAAAATACTGCGCATGTTGGATCTCGTTTTGTTTATGTTATTTTGACAAGAACGGTGTTAGCGCTTTAAGTGGTAACATCGCTTATTTATAATTTAAAAAAAACTAATGCGGAATTTCCCCAGCCACTTTTTTATCTTTTATACTTAGAAATAATTCAATCTCTTGTTCGATAAAAAGTGCTTTATTTTTTTGTTTAAACCCGCCAATGATTTTTATATCTTCTCCTCCTACAATCTGTGCATGAACGGCATAGGCATAAACATTTACTCCATTCGTTTGATGCGACACATATTTTTTAGAATATAATTGCTCAATATCTTGGACATTATAATATTGATTTTTGGCAATAAATGGAATCGTAAATGGACGATGCTCAATTGATAATTCATAATCATCCACCGTAATATAAGTCGTGTTCATCAGGCGAGTAAGAATATAAACAATGAAACTAACCCCAACCATTAGATGCAAACTTATACCTAAAAGAAATGCTAAACTACCTGACATAATTGCACCAATCACGAATGGAATCACCATCGCATTCCAAATTACTCCAAAGAAAATAAAAAATGGACTAATCCCTTTTGCCTTTCGCCATTTGTAAAATAGGGTTAATTCATCTTGGTAAGCATCAATCTCAATTTCCTCTGGAAGGAAAACTTCTTTGCGTCGTCGCATCGGAGAACTCACCTCTTCTTCAAATGTAAATACATTGTTACAGTTTTTACATTTAGCGATAGCTTTGTCAATATTGATATCATCAGCAATGATTTCATGACTACATTTTGGACAATTAAGTTGGATCCCTAATTTTGGAAAGAGAGGTTTATTTTGATGTTGAGGCTGGCCGTATTTTGGTTCTTTGTATTCCATAAAATTTAATGAGTAAAAATTGTTTTTAAGAACATCTTTTTCCGCTTTTTTTCCTGAAAAAATACTTCCAGAACTAGGCTATGTAAGGATTTTTTAAGAAAAACTATCGAAAAAACCTTATCCTTAAAACTCATGATTAATTCTGTCTATGAACTTAGCTATCAATTTATGATTAAATTATTTCTAGGTCAAAAATAACTAAAAAAATAACTATAGAATGCGAATAAAATAGATTCATAATTTTCGGTCGCTTATTTTGTTCTTAGTTTTTGCTTTGAAAGCATGAGTTTATCTGGATAAATGATTGATTTCAAAGGGGAAAATAAGGACAAAAGAAGTAGTG
>Ga0115005_10002531_pt1 | contig 14551 bp, 15 predicted proteins | sample ArcOceMetagenome_FD_87163 | JGI IMG/M metagenome (GOLD analysis project Ga0115005, IMG submission 87163) | Marine eukaryotic phytoplankton communities from Arctic Ocean - Arctic Ocean - Greenland ARC118M Metagenome | ecosystem: Environmental > Aquatic > Marine > Oceanic | place: Arctic Ocean... | reverse complement strand
GTTTAGAAAAGAGTGATTATTTATCGGAATTTTCGATACCTTCGGAACCAAACTATGTCTTTTGATTTTTGAATCATGTCCGTGATTGATCAATCAACTTCTCTACCCGCCAAAAACATATCACTTTTTGCACTCTTAATCCGGTGTCGTTGAGACGTTGGATATCCTCCTTTGGGATGTTGAGCAGGAAAGGATTTGGTCTTCTGATAAAGTCTATTGAGTAGACGATTCAAAAACGGAATAATTTGTTCAGACGGTTCTGTGCTTCGACAGCGGTCTTTATGCGAACGGTCTCGGCATATGTTAATTTGATAGTTTTTGGTTTAACTGCTAAACAACCGTTATTTTCAACAGTGGTACTTGGGTCCAATGGCCTTACTTGTGCAAGCAAGCGATAGGTACAAGAAGATGTAATTTTCTTCTCCTTCAGTTCCACTTTTGATTTTACGGCCCAGTACTGGCACTATGGATTGCGATCCGTGTCCCTCCTGTCAGTTGGTCACGGGATGGTGGGACATGGGGCCTTCTTTGGCTTGGCATTTCATCCGGGCCTTTATGGTGGGAAATTTCTTGCAACAGCCCCCGGAGGGATCTGGTCTTACGATACCGAGGGGGTGGCGACGACGGTCCAACGCAAATTCACTTGACGAGCAAGTGATAGGGGGGAATCCGGGAGCCGTTTACTAGAATTTTTAGATAGAAAAAACATGAATATGTTCGATTTGTGAGGAAGAACTGACAAAAATTAATGAATTTTTAAAAAATAGCTATTTTCAAAACTTTACACCAATTTTGTCGCAAGAATTCGCTTTACTTGACAATATTCGTATTGAAGGTTGAAGTTCTAATTCTTCAAGAATTTTCTCGTGTTCCCTTTTATTGTATCATACTGTACACTGTACGTACCCCGGTACGGTAGTAGGCAGGCCTCCATCCATCCAGAGGATCAATCCATCATCAACATAACCTTGTAAGAATTACTTCACATTTCCCGGAAACTCAAAGTTCAGCGCATTATAACACGAGGTGAAGTCCTTCTCCAACATATTATGAAATGTAGTAGTTATCCATCGCTTTCGCAGTCATTACCCTCCTCTTTCGTCCCACTGTCAAGAACAGAAGTGGTGGCGAGACCTCCTGAAAGAGGGATTATGCGCGTCCGGACACTAAGCGAAAGTTTGAACTCTATCACAAGTTCTAGTTCTAATCAGCAATATTCACATCGTATAAAGAGACGCAATTCATGTAACGCTGTGCCGTTGTCTGTTGGGTTCAATCACGTTGATGTTCGAGAATACGAAGTGATGATTGGAGACAATCCAGCTTGTTCAAATGGGGCTCCAGTAAGGTAAGTTATTTAGAGTGCCCCCGGATCACCTCCCTCTCCTATTACTGTACTAACCTTCTCTTTTGTCACCTTGATGTATCATATACAGCCTTGATTGGGGGTATTCAGAATCATGTAAAGACGTGCCTGTTGATGTTTTCGAAAAAGGCCGAAACGGAACCCGCCGAGAGAGAGAAGAATTAAAGATGCCAGCTTTTGTCCGCCATTCCATATTAATGGAGAAATGGGATTTCTCACTTGTTTCCATAAAGAGAGCAAGCCAAGAGACCGATGCCGTAAGGAAGGAGCGCTTAAAGACTGCAAGAAAATCCATACATTTCCTACGCAAACGAGAGTTGTTGAAGTCGGTTTTCAAACCTCTCAAGGTCATCTTCAAGAGGCTGGCGATTAAACGGAAGGAAGAGAAAAATGAACGTCGTATTCGTAAATCCTCTGAACTCATTTCTCCACGATACATTCCTTCAGAGGAGACCGCTTCGAGTTCTTTTGTTGAAGAGGGGGGGGGAGAAGAATTAGCCCACTCAAGACGACATTACAATAAGACACCTGGTCGAGTGATACAAGTTTCTGAACATTTTGTGATTCCGTCCACTTCTCTTCAATGAAAATGATCACCTTCCATGTCTACATAGATACCTACACGTACGTTGAAATGAATATTAATTATTAAATATTTAAAATATATTGAATATTCGTCGATACGTGTGTACACGTACAGTAGTCTACATCTTTCAGTATTTTTTTAATAAAAAATCGGATTATTTTCATTGAAATAAAACACTTTGAATTTGAAATTTCACTTTATTTATTGAAGCTTGATTGAAGCTTGATATGATTGAAGCTTGATTGAAGCAGTCCTCGTTGCGAAATTGAATGCCCTCCCAACATCTTGTTTGGTTCAGAGGATTTCTATTTCTGTCTGAGATAAATGGATACAATTGTACTAGTACTAGTTGTATCTATTGACAAACTCTATTGATTGACACACTATTGACACCCTACCCGACATTAGCAAAGTCGTGTGTAATGTTCAATTTGGTTACGTATGATACGTACGTGTGATGTGAGACTCTTTTTCTTATTTTCGCGCAATCGAAATTAATGTAAAGTTGAAGAGGGTGGGTGGTCGGTCGGGCAAAAACTGAAAGAAGAACTGTCAACAGGACTACGAGCGAGGAGAGTATTATGTATTATGCAGCGCAGTAGTGGTACACGTAGTAGCATTTTTTGCTGGTTACTAACGACGTGCTATGATTTTCGCTAAAGCGGCATACGTGTACCCGTCATGTATAATTATTCGTGCGTGTACGTCCTACCCGTGTTGGTTGTTAGCAACTGTGATGGTGCCGTCGTATAGAACAGTGAAAGTGTCCTGGTGTATAATTTGCGTTTGGAGCTTTAATAATTTGACCACCAGCCACTGAATGCTGGGGAAAGGCTGCGTTTTTTTACAAATCTATTAGTATATCAGTTGCTCTACATATCTAAAAGTGCAGCTTTGAACTCATTATTTTTGTCAGTTTTCTGTTGATTATTATGTGTTTTTGAAGGACTAAGGTTTCGTGTGTGTTATGAGCATGTATTGAATGCTTCCATCCTGCGTTTAGTACATGATAGATTTAATTTCGGTGAGCTGCTTATCTACTACATACGGTTTATTGAATATGTGGCAAATTGAGATAGCACATGATACGAGTGCGTACAAGATCTGTATTCTGTACGTGATGTTTTGGAAGGTTTGGTTTAGTTCCACGCGAATGTAAATAACAATTTGTCTTTTTATAAACATATCTCTTTTTGCATGTAATGGTACTGCTAGGTATCATCGTCGTTGCTGTAGACGCGGTTGATATTCTTGTGGTACGTAAAAAGCTGAAAAACTATGAACCTTCCACTATCCATGTGTGAGTACTTTTGAGTTTTCTATTACACTGTAATTCTTAGCTTCGAATGAATCTATTGCGACATGTCCATACCGATTTTAAAAAACATTCAAAGATAACTCAATACAAATACCGTCAAAATATTCTTTTCCTATATGGTCATTTCAATTCTAATATTCCTACTACACGTACGTGTAGAAATCATACAGTACGTGTATTCAGTATTCCAATACCAAGACACAATTCATAAGCATCCATCATATCCATCCAGGTCCATACGTCGTATTAATACCGTACGTGTACATGAATCTAAAAATCACTGGCACCGGGATAAAACTCGGTAACAAACTCATTCTCATCCTTCCGAACATCAACATTATTAAACCTCTTTCCCAACATGTACAAATGCTTGACCGCACTCTCGACCTCCTTCTCTCCCGCACACCATAAATCCACCCTCTGACACATCAACAGAGCATTCTCCGCCCTCGTATACTCCTTATCAGGCCCCGACATAATAACCTTCATCTGCTCATCCGCAGCATCTTTGAGCTCCATGTATAACTTCAAATCCCTCCTCTTATTCGGATCCAATCTCCAATCGGGATCATTCTCGTCAATCAATGGATGTTCGGGGTCGAACCCGGGGTGGGACCACCTCTCCTGCCTCAACGCCGCCCAATCGGTTTGGAGATAATCCTGGGCGGCTTCGACGCGATCCAGGGATCCGAATTTGGAGGTTTGGATCATGTATTTTAGGAGGTCGTCCGTGGTGAAGTCTAGCTCGGTCGTTATGGCCGGCAGGGCGTTCTCGGTTGTGCGGAGGAGGAGGGGCATTGTGGGGTTGAGGGCTTTGACGGTTTGGTAGTTTGATTTGTACCATGATCTGAATTGAATTATTGAAATCATTAGAATACGAATACGAATATTAGAGGCAATTTTAATTACACGTACGGTATACGTAGTGTAAAAAGATATAAAACGGTAGTCTCAAACAGAGGGCATTGTCATCGGCAGGGCAGGGCGACTTACATTACACCATTGGAGGACGGACTCTTTGGACAACCAAAGAAGCGGAGAACAGTTAGGTTACGTGAAAGACCGGCCTTCCACGACATTTTTGAAAAGAGTAGGGATTTATGGAATAGCAGGTGGGTTGACTGATGGATGGATGGATGGAGTGACTTGAAGCAAGGTCGACAGTTTAGCTCAAGCTGATAGTATTGGTAGAGGTGTTGTTTTCGTCGTCCCGGCCGGTAGTGAGATACGTAGTGTTTACGTACCGACCAGGCCAGGGTAGGTACGGCACGCGGGGTAGCACCGCCGCCGTTGTCTTTGTATTGTCTCCTCCCCTTTTCACCTGCTGGGCTGTCTCGTCTGCCATTCATCCGTATTTTCAATTTGGGGGCAAGTCGCGCCCCTCTCCGCGCCGCTCACAAAAACGAAAGATTCCCGCAATCTTCCGTTAGATTTTTTCACGAGCGCAATGACGAAGAAAAATTGGTTTGTAACGACCGAATAGAACATAAAAGCGCATTGAACATCATTACTTACACACAGGCACAATTCGACTACGTGTAGGAACTTTGACTACAACATTTTACAAGCTATCAAGTGACAATGACCATTATTGAAAAGAAGGAAGAAAGTACAGGGCTCTCCAGCCTCCTCAAACTTTGCAAGACTACTCCGTGAGTTTCAACTTCCTGCCAGATGATCGTACTCTCGCTGTGGTGGCAGCATCATTCTTGTTGGGGTGGTGGTAATCATGTTGGTTGATCGACGACATTTTCACGATTGATAAGATATGTATTTCTCCATGGGGAACTCAGATGGAACTGTCCACTTATTTGTGCATTCCTACGTACACCTACTGTAGTTCCGATTATTCATTCTTCATTATCTCACCATAATGTTTACCCCTTCACAAATTATACCAAACAGTTCTGCGAAGGGACCATACACCCTCATTTTAATTCGCCACGGGTAAGTACACGTACAACTAATGAAGTGTTTTGCAATTTATTATTGAATATTCTGTAAAAATTATTGCAATCTCGCAAAATGTCATTCTAACAAACCCGCAAACAAATGAAACCTATGTGTACACAACAATCATTCTAAATGTACTCGAAATCAACTAAAGAGAATCAGAATGGAATATTGCAAACAAATTCACTGGATGGTATGATTGTCCTCTCTCGCCTGAAGGAATCGAAGAAGTGAAGAAAGCAGGGGAACTCATCAAAGCCGAAGGATTCAAGCCAGACGTAGCCTTTACCTCCATGCTCAAACGTGCCATCTGCACATTGCACCACGTCCTCGAAGAGACGGACCTGCTGTGGATTCCAGTCACCAAAGCCTGGCAACTCAACGAAAGGCATTATGGCGGTTTGACAGGATTGGACAAGCTGAAAACCGTAGAAAAGCACGGTGAAGAGCAGGTATTGATCTGGAGACGCAGCTACAATATTCCACCGCCCACTACTAATACTTCCAGCCCGTACCATCCCGCCAACGATGCGCGATATTCGAACCTCACATTTCCGGAGGAGTTCACAGAAACGCTCTCCACGACTTTGGATCGTGTGCTGCCCTACTACCAGCAAAATATTGTTCCAGAATTGAAAGCTGGCAAAACAGTCATCGTCTCGGCACACGGTAATTCCCTTAGGGCATTAGTGAAGCATCTCGATGGTATTGATGAAAAAACTATTCCTAATTTGAATATTCCCACAGGAGCTCCTTTGGTTTATCACTTAGATGAGAATATGGATGTGATCCCGAGTGAAGAGGCGATGGCTCCTTTGAGAGGGAGGTATTTGGGAGATCAGGAGGAGGTTAAAGCTAGGATTGCAGGTGTACAGAATCAAACGCAGGCGAAGTAAAAGGTACAATGTGCTAGTTCAAGAATCCAAGGGTGTGGATGAGGATTGGATGAAGAAGTGGAAAGTTCATATTCATGAGAGTGGAAAGATCACTTTTTTGTGTGTGTACGACGGTCTCACCTTTTTAAAACGTGTATCTCAGGTCCATCTTCAGTAAAGTCTTAGTTTTTATGTTCAAATGTGTACAAACTGTGCGTTTTTTGCTTTACGCTGATGCATACACCGGTGCGGTAGGACCAGATGTTCTAAACGGAGGGCACAATCAATACATATTTTTAAACATGTGTATGCCCGGAAGAATTGCAAACATGCACGAGTGGAGAAGGATTCATTGGTCCGAAAGTACACATTACAAGAAGCTTTTGATCGTTATAATCTGTTGGTTGAGGTCAAAGCTGCCATGAATACAACAAAGTATTAACCGACGCGAAGTAGATATGCGAGCATTAATCTTCTTCACAAGGCGACTATCGTCCGCGAGGATTTTGTGTCACTGTGCAGAAGAAGTTTCTCGAACTATTTGCCAGGATCTGAGAAGTTCTCACTCCTTTTGAAATGAAAATGCTGTGACGACAACCAGGTGTAACAGCACATGCAAATACAGTACACAGATCTTCATGTTATATCACTCGCAGGGCATCTCTGCACTGCACTTTGGAATTGAGGCTGATTTTAACATTCACAATGCAATAAGTGTTTTAGCGCGAGCAATAAGTAAGCTCCTCCTTCCCCTCATTTATCATATTGTTCTCATTCCCAAAGGGCACAATCGTATGGCTCCAGATGAGAGAGTCATTTTTTATCAATGAATCTCTTCCTCGGCTACACGTACTCGTAGCACCAATTCCATCAATATAATTCCAAATGGCTTTGAAACTAGTAGTGTCATCGGGTGAATCACTTCGTCGGATGGCACCAATTCCACCAATACAATTCCAAATGACTTTGAAAGCACCAGTGTCATCGGGGAGCATCAGGGTCATATGAGTCCATTCGCAACCAAGGTGCACTGCGAACGACAACGATTTCCTGGAAATGGTTTTGTGGTGGAGCATGATTGCAATTGGTGTGAGCAACATATTGAAGGAGAGTTGCAATGTCCATCAATCTGTGGTAGATACCATCAGGTTTGCGAAATGAATGAAATGTATTGACAACGAGAAAAATAAGAAGCATGCCAATGTAGGGACACTTACTTTTACAGATTGATTCTACCATGGAAAAGGGGGGTGCGTCATTGGAAAATAACTTTCCGCATACAGTTGCAGTCTACGAAGTTTGAGAGAGTGATGTGTCAGCACACTCGCTGATTTATCTTTATATGACTACTCACTATCCAAGAGCCCGATGCCGGTTCACTTTGCGATACCATCCATATTACATGCACATCCATTTTGAAGCGTCTCTATTCTGATTGCTTCATTCTTCATTTAATCTATAAAATTACTCTTTACTATCTGCTGAATCCGTTGTCCACAACATGTAAGGGGACTTGCGTGAAAGGGGGTTTCATTTTACTTTTATTTCATACTCCCCAGAGCTGTTCGGTGTGGATGTTTTCGATGATGTGGATGCGGGGGTTACGACATGTGGGTTTGATAAGACAGTGACGAAGGGGGGAAGACTTATTATGGCATTAATAAAGATATACAACAGATAACATATAATTGGTTGTATGCACTTTTAAATGTAGGTGGAAAGAGTATCTTATTCTCTGTTACGTGTACGATGATCCTTAAACTTTTTTAAGACTATTGCTAGGACTGCCTACCAACGAATATCATCCGAGGAAGATCAAAAGTCCTCGTGAATGAGGTCGCTTGCCAAGGGGGCGCTCTCCCACCTTGAATTTCTACAAGCTGCCTTTAAGTTGCGTTTGTCGGCCAATATATAGAGCTTCTTACGCACGCGGGATAGAGCCACGTTGAGACGGTTCTTGTTGAGGAACTGAGTTGGCTTTCGAACCAAACTTAGGATAACGGCGTCAGCCTCTTGGCCTTGACACTGATCAATTGTCAATACAGTAAAGGACATGTCCCTTTTCTTTAATTGATACTGAAATTCGCGTTGCTGATTTTTGTACTGTTTCAACATATAGTAACAATGGACCACAGCCAGAAAATGAGTCTAAATACAAATATTGTAAAATGTCAAGAAAGAATGAACAATTTACTCACTGGTGTGATAATCAGAATATTGCGGATACGATGATCAAGACTAAGCTCGTCGACTAGCTCCAAGCCCCTCTCAACTTCGTTTGAATTCACATATTTCTTCCTTGGGTTAAGGTCTTCTGGGACGTCCACAACATTCAAGCCCAAGTTTGGGACATTGGCACTGGGGCACGTGTTGTAAGTCCCTTTGTAAATTCTCGTGTTTAGTATATCTGCAATGTCCTTGGGAACACGGTATTGTGTCGTCAGCATTACCTTGCTATCTTCAATGCTCAATTCACTCACATCTAAGAGACTTTTTAGAGACTTGGGCACATGTGCGTCTCTTCTGAACCTGCGACGATTGTCATACTGAGGAGGCTTAGCCAGTCGTCCTTGGGATGCATCGTATGGTGGCAGCTGATACTTATCTCCAACCAGTATCAAAGCCTGGATATCGCGCCCAAGTCGAGATAGTCCTAACAACTCATAGGATGGAATGCACCCTGCTTCGTCAAAAATCACAATGGTCTCCTTCTGGTCTTCCTCATATTCTTCATCGGAATCGCTGAAATCTGCGACGGACATACGACCGAATTTATCTGCAAAATCAGAATCATCGCGGACAGGCAATCTATGTGAAGATCCAATGGTAGACATATGAACTCTCGCAACTTTAGGAAGTTCTACTTCGAGCCTTTTGTAAAGAGCTCGGTAGTTTTCCTTTGTCTGGTCTAGCTGATGATATAAATCATTCGCCTTCTCTTCATCGCATATTTCCAACTGCAACACATTGCGAAGACGTTTACAAATGTCAATCAAGTGTTTAGTGGCACTAGTTCTATCCCAAGATCTTGGGTTCTCTTCAATTTCTGGGTCAGTGCGTATTTTAAAAAGCCCGCTTAAAATTGCGTCTTTATCAAGGACAACTCTCCTCGCATCTTCCTCGGTGACTTTATCTCCTTTAAGCTCTGGTAAAATGGATGTTACATCTTTGATGGTATCATTAATGTATCGAATTATCACAAGGGGAGACATCAAGTCGACTTTGTCGTCCCGAATGCGTCTTGCCTTATTTTGGGCACGATGAACGTGAAACAAATCTCCAAAGTTTTCAACTTCCGTTGCAATTGCATCCCGAATGCTCACAGTAAGACCACAAGACACATTTTGCAACAATTCTTGTTTCTCTTTGAGCTCTACTAGATCTGGATGATAACTTTGCGGGAGAAAGAAGGTCAGAAAGAGGTTAAAAATTAAGAAGAGGAGCGCATTACATTTATACAGACTCACCTTAGCTTTTCCTCAAGGGTGAAACGCTTTGTTGATTTTCCCATAGTCTCACCAGTACCATACGTAAGAACAGACAACCAAATACGTGGGTCTTTAATCTTGATGTGCTTTTTGGATGATGTATCAAGTGCCGTATCTTTGAACTTGTCTGCGATCGCGTTGATGGCCCCATTGCGTTCAGATAAAACAAAGACATCAAAGTCTGTGCACTCTAATACTGCACTAACAAGTTCGATAATGGTTTTCGTCTTTCCCGTTCCTGGGGGTCCAGCAACTTCCATAGCTGTTTGCAGCTTTAGTGGATGTGCAACCTTTTGCTGTTCTTCGTTGAGTGTCTGAAGAGTCTTCGGCACGGGTCTCAGGATCTCTGTCAGACATGGGGTGGGGTTGCCATCTCCAATAAGATGCTTAAGGGGCAGGAACATAAGGTCTAGATCAGATGCATCTCTTACATGCTTTTCTAGTTTGGTCATGCGAATATTCGGATTGAGACCAATGACTCTTATAGCATCTCCAATTCTAACTCTGTCCTGGTCGAGTTCACCCGTATGGTTGATGGTTTTAATAGATAGGCACACTTCGTCTTCCTGAAGTTCTCTATCTGGGCCTTTGCCAGTTTGAGTTTGGTAGAGAGAATCTTGTCCTGCAAAGGCAACAACTGCACACCTGATATTTTGAATAAGATTCATGACATTGTCGATCTGTGGAACATCTTTGAGCTCTTTCGCTGTATCTTTGAGAGAAATCCTGGCCCAATTATCTTCAATGATATTGTGCTCCAGGGTGAGGCAATAAACATCGTCTCCTCTGGACCGTAACATCACACGAAATTCTTCTGGGATTGCAGACCGAGGTGAAATATCACGCTCCCTAATGACATCACGCCCAGGTCGATACTCCTGTGGGTTACTTAAAAGTCCAAGGCGATCATTCTTCATTGTAAGTTTCAAGCTCTCTCGCGTATTCCGAAGAAACTGTACACTCTTCTTTTGACGGGAATCTACTAATCCATCATCGGAAAGAAGCTTAGCCTTGTCCACGTGGTTCCTCACAAGCTGTTTCAACTCGAATGATTCGTGAGAAAGCTTGTTCAACGTATCTTGCACGACAGATTTTGTTCTGGCAGCCTTACTCTGATAAAATGATGCTTTATCAAAGTAATCTCCATGTTGAGTGAGAACATGAGGATGTGCATCGGAACCACAGTCCTTGAGACAAATTGCACAAAAGGCAGCCCTGCAAGTTTGCGAAGCGCATACAAGAGCGTTGCAACCATCATAGTCATTGAACACCATCTTGCATTTAGGACATCTAAGGTTGATCTCATCAGTAATCTCGTTGAATATCTCTCGAGCTCTGGTGTTAGTTTCGGCAAGATCCTTCTTGGCTGCATCCCTTTTCACCATCTCGGCTTTAATCTCAAATTCAATAGAGGACCGCACTTTCTCTTTGACTGCCTTGATAGCCCCAGGTCCACAAACGGCAGAAATCATGTCCATGGCAGATGGGGTACGGCAAAACTGACAAAAAGTACTGTTTCCACCACTGAAATCCTTGAACGCTTCACGAACACAGGTGGCACATAGCTCGTACTCACAGTCGCGTTTTGAGCAGCTGAAGACAACCACCTCGTCGTCATCTAGACAAATTGAACAACAAGGCGCCATAATTTGATTCACTCGCACTTTGAATTGAGCAGCACACAATAGGTAAACATAACCGGACAATGAGCCAGTTTGTTTGATGATTACGAGGAGCGAGGAGCCAATGTTGATAGGAATGGACCGAATATGGTGGGATTCGACCAGTAAGCATAAAGTTCCGGCCTCATTCCCACTTACTCCGATCAGTTTGATGGGATTTGATGGTAACCTCATTGAATGGTATCCTCCACGTACTCATTCCAAAGCAACTTCAATGAAAGATTCTCTTGAGGGGACGTTCTAAACATTTACTGTACCATATATAGTGGGCAGGGAAGAGTCAGCAAAGATGGAGAAGGACCAAGGAATTGCGGCAGTAGTTCTCGTAGATAACTGTATCACAAACTCACGAAATCAGTAGCATCATGAAATGTTCTATCTCACCTTTGCGTACCACGACAACGGAGACTTCTTCTCAAATTCCACTTCAAACGACCATCACTTTTTAATCTTCATCTTCAATGCTTCAACTTTACTTGCCTACACGTACTTTTTTGTAAAACCTCTAAATTCATGTCCGTCCGAGACACGTTCGTTATCTTTTAAACAAGTTTCCTGAATCGAGATTTCAACTCAAGAATATGATCTCATGGCGTTCAAAACAGAGTTTGGGCACTGCAATGTGCCTAAAACACGGCCAAGAAACAATAAGTACTATTCTCTGGGAATACGGTGCTGTCATGTGAGGATGTCTTACAAAGGTATGGGTCGCAAACTTTCCAAAGCTGACATTCAGCGTATTGAGAATGCAGGATTTGAATGGAATCTTTGTAAGAAATCTCCTTTTGAGCGCGCTTCGATGATCTTGTGGTGGCGTTCAAAGTAGAGTTTGGGCATTGCAATGTGCCTCAAACACGGTCAAGAAACAATAAACACGCATCTCTGGGAAGGCGGTACAGCGACATCAGAGGGTCTTACAAAGTTATCACAAAGGGAGGAATGCCGAGATGTAAACTATCCAAGGCTGACATTCAGCGCCTTGAGGTGGAACAAATGAAAATAATTTTAGACATTGGTTCACCACGTATTCAGTATAAATTTCCTATTGTCTATAGCATACTTAAAAGAGACTTTGAAGATACCGATGTACCGCATTGCTGGGCTTAGTATAATTCTTAAAAATGATTTTATTAAAAAAGACTTTAAAATGGATAATACCCCTTGAATACCCTACGTTTATACTTGAAGCGCATACGTGTACCGTGGTACATATTAGTCATGAGTAACGAGAATCACACTAACTTTTTTATAGTGTAACTATTAATCTTTGCGTTATTATTATTATTAACTCAACTCGACTTTAGCTTTTAGGGATACTTAGGATTGCCGATGACAGGGGCCGTTTCTACTCGGCACAATGGCTGTCGTAGCTCTTGCAATGCTGTATGATACTCACAGGTTGCATGTGCGGTCAATCTGAAAAATCAAGGAACGAATTTACCAGCAGCTCATTACATTCGTAGGCTTTATCGAAGAAGGATACGTTTATTAATCTGATTGAACCAGGGCTACACGTATGATAGCTGCTTACAGTTTTGAAGTGTCACATAGCATTGCTAAATACTAAGAAAGATTGTACCAATGCAAATTATTAGGTTCATTTTTTCTTGAGGGTGTTGAAAATTTTCATTGTACCCATCAATCCACGGCCCGTTTGGCCTCGTCTCTACTTGTTCATACAAATTCTCATATATTTGAGAATTTTCAAAATTTGTTCTTCCAACCTTTCAAGCAATTTGAAATTGATCATTGATTCAACGCCCAATACTTCCACCATCACGATGAACTAGCTATCTAATCTAATCTAATCTAACGCCACATCCACCATCCTCCATCCGAACATTCAAATATACCCTGAAATCAATTTACTTGGTCTGGTTCTTAACTCCCTCAATCCTAGCACGGATAGCATCCTGATCTCCCAAATATCTTCCTCTCAAAGGAGCCATACCTTCGGCACTAGGAATAACCTTCATATCATCATCCAACTCATAAATAAGTGGGGTACCGGTAGGAATGTTCAACTCGGCAATAGTTTCCTCATCAATATTATCAAGGTGCTTCACGAGAGCACGGAGGGAGTTACCGTGCGCAGCGACAATGACGGTCTTGTCCTGCTTGAGCTGGGGTACGATGTTAGCTTCGTAATAGGGGAGGACGCGGTCAAGGGTAGTAGCGAGGGACTCGGTGAACTCCTCGGGGAAATCTAGTCCTGCGTAACGCTCATCGTTGGAGGGATGGTGGGGGCTGGATTTGTCGACAGGGGAAGGGGGGATGTCGTAACTTCTGCGCCAGACGAGTACCTGAGCGATAATTTCATGTGAGTGACAATGATTTGAAACAGGAAGAAATCTGATGACATTATTGTAACTACACGTACTGTATAATACGTATTGACCATAACACTTTATAAAAAAAGAAAATCAAGATATTCCACATACCTGATCCTTTCCGTACTTGTCAACAGTCTCCTGCTTGTCAAGTCCCTGAAGATTTCCATAATGTCTCTCATTCAATTCCCAAGCCTTGGTGACAGGAATCCAAGCACGATCAGACTCATCCATAACAGTGAAAAGAGTCTTGATGGCACGTCTCAAAAGAGAGGTATAAGCGACATCAGCTTTAATTCCTTCAGCCTTGATGAGCTGTCCTGCCTGGGTAACTTCCTCAATTCCCTTGGGGGAGAGAGGACAGTCATACCATCCAGTGAATTTGTTCTCGAGGTTCCAAGTGGATTCTCTTTATTGATTTCGATGATTTTTGGATAGTTTGATTTGAATTGATTTGATATGTGTTAGATTATTGACTCATCTCTTCAAAAGATAGATCTCGCAATAACAGGATATTCACTTATTCCAAAGCATAGCACTACAGTATACATCATGACTTACCCGTGACGAACAAGAACGAGAGTGTGCTTGTTGGCAATCTGGAATGCTGGAACAACACTGTATTGTCAAAGAAATAGTTTAGATGTTAGAGATGATTTGCGTAAGCAACATAAAATCGAATTCATTATGCTTCAATGAAGTTGTGCACAAAGAATTTCATTGGGTCGATCGATGCCTATGAATAATGACCAAAGAAGGCCAGAAGAATCATCACATATGACATATTTTGGAAAGAAAAAGATGCAGTGACAGCAATAGAAACTTACGTCCTCTTGTTGAAGAAACGACGGGAAGTCAAAGAGAAAGCGGAACGAGTAGCAAACATGTTGGTGGTGTATTTAAAAAATATAAATTACGAATGTTGTTGTTGTTATTGGGTGTCTGGTGGTGTC
>Ga0115005_10002521_pt1 | contig 14572 bp, 10 predicted proteins | sample ArcOceMetagenome_FD_87163 | JGI IMG/M metagenome (GOLD analysis project Ga0115005, IMG submission 87163) | Marine eukaryotic phytoplankton communities from Arctic Ocean - Arctic Ocean - Greenland ARC118M Metagenome | ecosystem: Environmental > Aquatic > Marine > Oceanic | place: Arctic Ocean... | reverse complement strand
TGTCAGTCCGGTCCGGCTCGGATATTTGCCAGTCAAGATACTGGCCCGCGTCGGCGAGCAGACAGGGTTGGCCGCAAAGGCGTTACTGAAAACACGCCCTGCTTGGCCAGCGCATCGACATTTGGGGTTTCATAAAAGGTGCTGCCTGTCAGTCCCAGATCGGCCCAACCTAAATCATCGATCAACATAAGGATGACGCTTAGTCGGCCTGGCCCATTCGAACTGTTAGCAGTGGGCCCTACCGGCGGACGCCTGCACCGAAGCGGCGCTGGCGATGAGGCCAACGATCGCCAAGATACTGGTGGAGATATACTTCAGTCTGTTATTCATTGGCTATCGGTTTGATCCCCCGAAGCTTGCTTCGGCTTTTCTTGGAGGGCAACGCTCCGTCGTTGCCACCGAACTGGAAAATACTGCATAAAAATCGAGATCGACGAAACCTACGTGCGGCAATGACGGAGCATTGCCCTGCAATCTTGATCCCATTATCTGCTAATATAATTAAACAATTTTAGCATCCTTCAATTCAGCGGACTACTGCCCGACGGACAGTGCAATCGACTGTGTGGTGCCCCACTGACGACCAGTCACATTGACCTGCCACAGATTGTCACCGAGAACGACGACTGAGACGATCTCGCAGTTTGCAGAACCAGCGCCTGCAAGCGGCTGCTGACTGTAGAAAGTCAATGCCCCCTCCTGCGCACCGGCATCACTGAGATCAACGGTTACCGTAGTCGGAGTTACGCGGACATTATCGATTTCGGTCGCACCGATCGAGAGGTGTAGATTCGAGCCGACCAGCACCGGACGATTGGAATCCAATGGTGTGAAGCGCAGCAGAGCGGATGAATAGTGCTCCAACGGCGTCGTGGTGTAAGTATCCGTGGCAGTAGCGATCACCTCGTTACTCCAGAAGTCGAAGACCGCACAGGGCACGCCAACCGGTAGCCCGGCGGCTTTGAAATCGAGCGTCAGCGGCTTGCTGCCTTCCGTCGAGTTGTAGAGATTATAGACCGCGAAGTCGCCGAAGGTGCGCTTGGCCGCAAAACCGAAAATCGAATTATCCGCCGTATTGCCGAGTGTCAGCAACTGCGCTGGCTCGCGACTGCCGGGGCGCATGATTTCGAAATTGCGCCACTGCTCTTTAGCATCGGGTGTATTCAACGGCTCGCTGGTCATCGCGGTGCCACCGACTAAGGCAACAACGTTATGCCAGGTGCGCCACATGCCTTCGCCTTGTGGCGTCGGCCCCAATTTTCGACTGGCGAGGCCAGTTGCCAAATACGCAACATCCGCATCATTCTGCCACCAGACATTGTCATAGATTTGGAAGCGTAATACCGACTTCAGGCACTTATTGAAATGCGCTGGGTGAGAGTCCGGCCCCACCCGGGCGGCATCAATAAAACCGATCACACCACGAGTTGGAGCTCCGAGGCAGGAGAGAATATACATCTCATCGCCGGCCGCTTCACGGTAGAGCGTATACAGCTCACGAAAGACTTGTAGGCGTGTCTTGGTCGGATCGACAAAGCGATTACCGATACCATTGAAGTCGATCTTGATGTAACCGAAGCCGCGTTCACGCGCATCGTTGATAATGTTAAAGAGAAACTTCTTCGACTCTGGATGATCGGGATTGATCCAGTTCGCACCTGAGGGGTGGAAGGGGTTCGCATTCATGAAACTCGCGATACCTTTAGCATTGCTCTGAATTGCGTCCGGGTGCTCAGCCGCCCACGGATGCTCGGGATTGATCATCAGCGGTGCAAACCACACGCCGGGAATATTACCTGATTCGCGAATACGCTTGGCAACGGACGCCATGCCATCGGGGAACTTTTCGTTGGCGCTCCAGTCGCCATCCATTTTTTGGTAACCGTCGTCGATCTGAATGATGCCTTTGCCGAAAGTGTTGGGGTTCGCCTCAATCGTATCGGTAATGTTCAACACGTGGGCCGCATCGATGTTGGTGGTGCGGTCATACCAGCTGCACCAACCATAGACCGCGCCTTTGTTGCGGCGCACACCATGTGTTGTCGCCACCCAACGCGTCCAAATGTCAGTCGAGGTCGTTGACGGCTCAAACGAGAAGATCATCTCCTCACTGCGGCGGCTTTCACCTGCACGCACCAGCACACCGTCCATGTTGACGGATGCCACCAGCGACTGATCCACAAACTGCACATTACAATAAGCCACGGGCGGGCCTAAAGGACCAACGAGGAAACCGTCGCCATTCGGGCGATACAGCATCGCCGCCTCGTTCAGGGTATCCTTGGCAACATCCAGCGTCAGTGCCGGCTTGTCTTGCATCAGCGGCGTAACCAGCCACTCGGCAGGATTCTCTACCTGTAAACTGCCGCCCGAGCCTTTGCGGGTATCGAGCAGGTCAAACGCCTGCAAGTTCACATCCGCATCACTGTAGTTATGAAACACGCCCTGCACTGTGAAGGCCTGTAAATCATTCAGTTGCTTAATCGTCAGCGTATATTGATACGGCGAACCCTCGCGTCCGTAAGTCGCCTGACTAACTTGTGCCGTACCGAACGGCGTGGCCGCTTCACTGGAACGCACAGCGCCGATCAATTGAAAGCCACGCGTGCCGACCCGTAGATTTTTGCCATCGACCTGATAGACCGCCGATGAGACAGCAGAAAATTCAGTAATGCCTGCCGAGTCGGCCACGACTGTAGCGGTATCCTGAGAAAAATGCACCCAGCCCGCATCCGCGGCATGAGCAAATGATTGCAGGCAAAGCCCGATCAATCCGATCGTAAATAGTTTGGAGTATTTCATATGTATTAAAAGTGTCACAATAAGGAAGATTCAGGCCACTGCCCAAAAATCCGTGAAGCTATAATAATAGCAGATAATTCGACGGCCACTACCCTCTATATACAGGGTAGAGGCAAAAAAATACCTCAATCACGCTCACTGGAAAAACAATGTGCGGACGCTAACCCTGCGCATAACGGCCACAGGAAAAGCAAGGGGAGTTCTGTTCCAAGATACCCTTGGTATCACGTCAATTACTTCCACTCAATGTTGGCGACCCATTTGTCGGTATCGACCCAGACACTGGCATGCTCAAACTCGCGAGTGAACTCCCATCCCTCTGGATGCACCCGCGTATATTTAGCCAGCGGCTGTCCCAGCGGCTGATGAAATTCGGGATAGTGTTCCAAAGGGCCGCCCTTCAGTGTCCAGTTCCAGTTCCACTGAAAGTAGGAATACGGCTGCGCGCCGATCAAATAGAGCGCCAGATAAAGCTCCAACTGTTTTTTAGATAGGTCTGCATATTCATCATGTGTTAGACGAGGTCGTTTCTGCCCTTCATCAATCGCTTCCAGAGGCAAACTCCCCTCTGGCTTCGCCCCAAATCGATAGACGCAAATCTTTCCCGCATCGGCGATTTTCTCCATCAACTTCCAATCGTTGAGCAGCTTCTCTTTGGTATGTGTCGACGAGCGCTTGTAGTGCTCGAACATAAAGGCGTCCGAAACGGCAAAGACCGGTTCGATATGCGCTCCGTTATTGGCGAGCAGAATCTTATCCGGCCCGATCTTGGCCTTTAGTTGTGCCATCATATCCCCCACGCCATCAATAACAGCTTGGTTCTGCTCCACAGGGTGCAGCCATGCGAAGCCATGCATCTGATCAATAAAAATGCCATCCGCATTGCCCACTCGCACCATATCCGCGGCCGCATCGGACCACCAGGCACGCATGTCCGGATTGAGCACATTGTAGCCATATAAGCCACGTGTTATAGCCAGTTCACCCGTCTTCGAATCTGTCATCAAATAAGCCTTGATCTCTGGGTGCGCCTCAATCTTCTCCTCAGTCAGCATTTTGGTGTAACGGGTAAACGGATAGGTCAGCGCCCCGTTTAGATAGCCAAGCACCTTAATGCCTGGCTTCACCTGTTTAAATGCCTGATTTTCATGCTCCAAGCCCAATACCGCATCCCCAAGCGACTGCAGCCCGTGGTTCTTTTCGATACAGATAAAATCCGTCTCAGAAGCTATTTTATGGACTTCGGAATCCTTCAGGAGGCGCTGACCATCGGCGAACATCATATACACCGGCACCTTGTCCCAAGAGAAGGCCGGATAATGCTTCGGAGCCACAAAAGGAACTCCATTGCTAGTGACTAAAGGTTCTTCTTTGACGGATGACGAACCGTCGCCGTAAGCACGGCAACCTGCAAGGAGCACCGCCATGATGAGAGCGCAGCTGAAAAGAGTGGTTTGAACCAGCGGGGACAGTTGTTTCATATATTTTTCTTTGATCATTCAAATTGAACGCTCCACTGAACCTCCGTAGTGGTTGCGGTTGTTAGTATTAGCACCGCGATGCCGTTGGCCAGATCCTTCCAGCCGCGAACGGCTTCGCCAGTTGACGCCGAAACAGACACCGGAGTGCGTCCATTACAAGCCAATACCAACTCGTAGACATCATTTGCGACCACTGTCGAGGTGCCTTTCAAGTGCTTCTTCCAACCACTCCATTCCGGCTTCTTCACGAGATCCAAATACCCCTGCATGACGTGACGGTTAGTGGCAATGAACTGCGGAACCTCCTGCACCTTATGCACCGAAAGCATGCGTGCCTCACCACCGCGTAGTTTCTGTGTGAGCGTATCCGTGCCCTTCAGCTTGCCGGGGAAAATATCGTTCCAGAAATCATACAGATAGTAGTTGCCCTCAGGGTCGAGCCCAAGAGCGCCGTCAGCACGGTCACCACTGAGAGGGACCTTCACGATCGTGGGCTCGGTGGTGCTCTGTCCGTTGTAGAGACAGAGCTGATGCCAGTCGCTAGTCACGTCGAAGTCATACACCATCGGCACATCCCGCAACAGCAGATCAATCGGCCGCGCGCTCTTGCGTGCGGTATGATATGGAAAAGTGCGTGACAGATCGTGCACCATCGCTGGGCTCATGTTGGCAAAGCTGGTGCCCAGCAACAGACGTCCGCCACCGGTGCGTAGTTCAGGAATCCCGCCTGTTTTGCGATATCAATCTCCTCCACGCAGGTCGGTGTGTTATTACCAGCATCGGGGTTCTGCTCGTAAAAAGCACCACCCGCTCCATGAAAATAGCCGAACGCATACCAGGCGCACACCGTCGGAAAGGTATACGCTTTCACCTGCACATCGTTGGCAGTTGCGACCGACTGCCCATATGTTTCAAGCGCGATAAAGGGATCCGCGTGCGAGGCATCCAGATAGTATTTGTCTTCCGGCGTGTAGACTTTCCCGGCATCCACCCGGCGCCCGACTGGATCTTCACTGCGCAGATTTATCGTGCCCTTATCGATGGCGGCGATGGTGGCAAAGTCGCGATACATCAGTCCACCGAAGACCAACGAGTGGCGCGCGCCCTCATCTTGAAGGTATTAAGCAGGTTATTGTAACTCAAACGCGTGTCAGCGTAGGCCTCGCAACTGCGGATAACTGGCTCATCATCAGTGTGAATAAAAAGGCGATAGTATAGGTAAGTTTTAAGTCATTCATGTTCTGTTATATTCTGTTACTATTGCATCAACGCACTACGACCACCATCCACCAACAACGTCGTGCCTGAAATAAAGCCGCCGTGTGGACTGGCGAGAAACGCACACAAGGCGCCGATTTCTTCCACAGAACCAATTCGTCCGACTGGGTGCGAGTCCTCAGTGCGTTTGCGCTCCGCAGCGGAATCCGGAAAAGTGTCAAACCAGGCATCATTCCCTGGAGTGTCGATGAAGCCTGGCGCAATGCCCGCGCAACGGATATCTGGCCCCCACTCGATGGCCAGCGATTGCACCAGCCCCAGCAATCCGGCCTTGGCTACATTATACGGAAAGCATCCGGGAATGGTATTGTGCGCATGATTCGAACCGATGATCACAATCGAACCCGGCTCGTCACTCTTGCTGTTGCGCAGCAACGGCAGCGCCTCTTTCGACAAACGCCAATGCGACGCGAGGTCTAGGTTCATGCACTCGCTCCAATCGTCCTCCGAGCACAGCTCCGCGCCCTTGAACACATTGCGCCCCGCATTTGAAATCAACACGTCCAGACCGCCCCACTGCGCCTGCACCACTTGCATCAACTTCGCCGGCGTTTCGGGTTGGGATAAGTCGCCCTGCACATACAGCGCCTGACGCCCATGCCGCTCGATTTCGCGAATAAAGTTGCGCACGTTTTCGTGGTCGGCAGCCGCCATGCCGCAACCGGCCACGTCGCAACCGGCCTGTGCCAACGCGCGTGCAATGCCAGCGCCGATGCCGCGGGCACAACCCGAGACAAAGGCTTTCTTGTTTTCTAAATCAATGGTGAGTGGCATAACGATTTCTTAAACGTAGAAGTTGTCTTTTTCTTTCAGGCCGCGAATACCGGGATGCTTTTCCAGTTCCTCTTCGATCAAATCCACGCCAAGGCCCGGACGATCGGAAAGATGTAGGAAGCCCTCGCGCACATCGAGTGGATGCGTGATCACTTCGTCGCGCCAAGGCACGTCGTTGACCATGAATTCGCAGCGGAAGAAATTCGGGATCGAAGCACAGACATGCGCGCTGGCCAGCGTGCTGAGTGGCCCGTTCGGATTGTGCGGCGCCACCATCACACCATAGGCTTCACCCATCGTAGCGATGCGCTTCATTTCAGACGGCCCACCACAACGGGTGATGTCCGGCATAATCACATCGCAAATATGCTTCTCCAGCACCGGACGGAAACCGTGGCGGGTATAGTGACGCTCACCCACGCAGATCGGCACATTGCTCGGCAGGCGTTCACGAAAGGCGCGCAAAGTATCGGAATTTTCCGGCCCAGCGGGTTCCTCATACCAAGTCACGCCCAGCGGGGCAAGGCGCTCGGCCATCTTGACCGCCACCTCGAAGTTGAGCATGGCGTGGGTTTCAATCATCATATCGAACTCAGAGCCCACCGCTTCGCGCACTGCCTTAGTCACTTCGAAGGCAACATCCTGCTGTGCAGGTGTCAGGCCGAGGTCGGTGTTGAGATCCTCGCCATACAAATAATTAGTATGCGCAAAGGGGTCGAACTTCAAACCGGTGAAGCCCATGTCTTTCACGCGCTTGGCTTGCTGCGCATAATCCTCAGCGGTATGCCCACCACCGGTGAACCAGTAGTTCGCGTAGAGTCGGATCTGCGTGCGAAACGCACCACCGAGCAATTGATAACAAGGCATGCCATAGACCTTACCCTTTAAATCGAGCAGTGCCATATCGAGACCGCTGATCGCACACATACTGGCACCAAACGGACCAATCCAGTTCAGATCGCGATACAGCTTTTGCCAGATAAAGTCGGTGCGCAACGGGTCAAGCCCGACGATGCGCTCACCTGCATGACGCGCCGCCGCTTCGATGATCGGACTGCCCGGCCAGTTGGTCGCCTCACCGACTCCCGTGTGACCGGTATCGGTGAAAATTTTAATCATGGTCCAGTTGTATTTCACACCTTCGACCAGCCATACTTTAACTTCTGTAATTTTCATAATTTTAAATTCACTATTCTATCTCCAGCATGCCGTATCCTAGATTCCACTACATAATCCCGAATTTATCCCAGGCTGCTTGCGCACCCATGCCGCCCTTGATCGCTTCAAACACGCGCTTCTCACCATGAGCTTTTTCCCACGCCGCTTCGATGACTTCTTTTTCGATCTGTTTGGGAATCACACAGACCCCGTCCAGATCGCCGAAAATTATATCGCCCGGCTGGATCTTGACCGCGCCGATTTTGATCGTGCAGCGCAGATCCACCACCTTACCGCGTGGACGCTGATCCTGCGCATAGCGTCCATAGGAAAAACAGGGGAAGTTCTGCTCCAAAATGCCCTTGGTATCGCGAGAGTAACCATCGACCACCGCACCGACCGCGCCGCGGTTGATCGCACAGGTGCTCATCAACTCGCCCCACAGCGCATAGCTCGGCGACGAACCGGTGCACACATAGACCTCATTCTTTTGCAGATCATCTAAAGCGCGCAGCATCAGGCCGAAGGGTTGGTTGAGCATCTCATTGGCCCGTCCGGGACCCTCGCCGCCATCATCGTCGGCTTCCAGCACCGGCATCGCTCGACCCGCCACGATCATGTCGTCGCGCAGAGGTTGCACTTCTGGTGGCAGGAATTGATGCGTGTAGCCCATCAGGTCCATCACATCACCGATTACCGCGCTAAACAGTTCGTTGCGGCACAGTGCCAAGAGTTCGTCGTCGTTGGAATACTTCATTACGAACCATTCTACCCGAAAAAACATCGCTTGACCATGTGTGGAACGCTTTTATTTATGTAGATATCGGACATTAAAAAAATGAAAAACGCACACCAAATCCAGTTTCTGCACCACGGCTCCGAAGAATCCGGACTGGGTCGCATCACGACAGTGGCTCGACTCGAAGACAGCGACGGCACGCCTGGCACAAAACGACGCAAGCTCGGCAGTTATGCACTGGTCTATGTGCAAAGTGGCAGCGGGACGTATGAAGACCCGCAGCAGATATTGGAAGTCAACGCAGGCGACTTGATCCTACTGCGCCCGGAGGTCGAGCACCGTTACAAGCCCAACGAAAAAACGATCTGGAATGAATACTTCATGCTGTTTGAAGGCCCACTGTTCGAACTCTGGGAGCAACAAGGCCTCTTCCCGGCAAACCGCCCGTTGCTGAAGTTAGATCCAATTGAACTCTGGCTCACCCGCTTCAAAGAAATTTACGCGTCTGGCACCAGCCCACTGCAACAGGTTACCCGTCTGCAGGACTTCCTGGCCGAAGCGCTCAAGCACGACCGCTATCAAGTTGAAACGCAAAGCACTCAGGTGTGGATTGACCGCGCCAGACATTTCTTGGAGCAGCACCTCAACGATAGCGAAGGCGTGCTGCACTCCGCACAAGCCATGGGTCAGTCCTACGATGCCTTCCGCAAAAAATACACCCGCCTGACAGGCCACGCCCCGAAGCACACCATGCTCAACTACCAAATGGAACAAGCCGCCCGCTTACTGATAGAGACCAACCTCAGCAGCCAGACTATTGCCGAACAACTCGGCTTCTGTGATCAGTTCCATTTCTCGAAGCGCTTCAAACAACACCTCGGCATCACTCCTTCTAAATACCGCAAGCGCCTTAAAAACATGCGATAAGAATGGCTCCCCAGCCATAGAATAAGCGCTACGCTGATAATCATGATAGCGCCTCCTCAATAACTTCGCAAAGGTAAGTTATTTAATTTTCTGATAATCTGAACTCGCGGTCAAGCCGCTGCTCTTGACGTTCATAAACCATGCGGTCGTTCCTGCTGGGAGGGTTGCCGAAGCAGTCCACGCAGAGTCGTCCTCTGTCAGCTGATTATCCTTATTCTTATCCTGAGTATGAAAGTGATCCAGGCCTATTCGCACCAATAAGTAGTGATGGCGCGACAGATGGGAACGGCATTATTTCTTGTTCCTTGCGGCTCGCTTGTTGGGATTGGTTTTCAGCACCTTGGCCAGGCGCTCGGCAATCTCCGGATACTGATCGATTAGATTGTTGGATTCGCCGATATCGTCTTTCAGGTTGTAGAGTGAGGGCCCCTTTGATGCACGGGTGGTTGCTTTCACCTTGAAGATCTCGCGGGAATGGTATTTCCAGTCGCCCTGACGAACCGCCGTTTGATCATAAAAGAAATATTCATGCGGTGTTTTAGCACCGCTCTTGGCCAACATCAAGTCGATGATATTTTTACCATCGAGTGGTTGCACGGTGGGCAACGCGGCACCGGAAACAGCAGCGAACGTCGGCAGCAGGTCCATAGAGAGCGCCATCTCGTCGCAAACCGATCCGGCGGGAATATTGCCCGGCCATTTCATGACGCAGGGCACGCGCTGGCCGCCCTCGAAGGTGGTCATCTTTCCCTCAAAAAGCGGCAACGCGCTACCTCCGTTCTCTTTCATGATCAACCAGGGGCCGTTATCGGAGGTGACTACCACAAGCGTGTTCTCCTCGATCTTCAATGCCTTGAGCTGATCCAGAATGCGCCCTACGTTGTAATCGATCTCTTCGATCACATCGCCGTAGAGGCCGCCTTCGCTTTTTCCCTTAAAGTCGGGCGATGCGAACAGCGGAACGTGAGGCATCGAGTTGGCCAGATAGAGGAAGAACGGCTTTTCTTCTGTTACGCTCTCGGCAATAAAGGCAATGCCCTCGTCGGCGAACCGTTTCGTGATCGTGGTCTGATCCGCGGGAAACTCGATGCATTCTTCATCGCGCATCAGCGGCACTTTATGCTTCATCGCGCGCGGGGTGCCTTTTTGCAATTTGCCGGCGAACGCTTTTCTAAGAGTCGCTAGACTCTGCCCGTCGCGAAACAGGCAGGCGTCTGCGTATTTCATGCTCAACGCGGGAAACATATCGTTGCTATAGGGGATCCCATAGTAGGAATCGAAGCCCTGATTGGTGGGGAGATATTTCGGCTCGTCACCCAGATGCCATTTGCCGACGGCCTTGGTTTTGTAGCCGACGGTCTTGAGCATTTCAGCGATCGTCACCTGCTTCGGAGGGAGACCGCCCTGATCACGATTCGGGAAAAAGACCCCCGGAACCCCCACGCGATTCGGATAGCAACCGGTCAACAACGCGGCGCGCGATGCGGAACAAACCGGCGAGGCCACCATAAAACTGGTGAACTTCATCCCCTCTGCGGCCATCTGATCGATGCGCGGTGTTTTGATGTCCGGCGAACCGAAGCAGCCCAGATCCTGATAGCCCTGGTCATCGTTAAAGATCACGATAATGTTTGGTTTTTCATTCGCGGCTGCGGCAATGCCACACCCCATAAACGACACCATGGCCGCGATCACAATGATTGCTCTATTATTCATAAGTTCTTTCCATTCGTGTTCTGTTCGACGGAAACTCGCGTCAGGTATGCGAGCTGTATCAAATTTTCAGATTAATCGTTCGGGTTGACGATGTTTTTCCACTCGGGATAAACGGGCCGGTTCGTCACACGGTTTCCGCCTTCGACCAGCGGTGCCGGAGGGGCGGTTTCAAGCACGTGACCAAGCTGGGATCGAGCGCTTTCCCAGCATTCACCAGCCTGTCCTTTTGCGAGATCGGTTGCTTCCTTCAAATCATTCGGCACATTGAAAAAACGTCCGTCGCGGTAGAGTTTAAAGTTCTCGTCACGCACATATTGCTTCCCGGTGAACCTTCCCCAATAGGGTTGATAATGCATCAGCACCCAGTCGCGCGGATGGCCCTTCTCCCCCTTGAGCTGAGGCAGAAAACTGCGACCGTCAATCGGATCGCCCTTGCCTAATTCAATTCCAGCGGCTTCGGCGAACGTGGCGTAGAAATCGGTAAAGTCGATCAGGTCGTCCAGCACCGCTCCTTTGGGCGAACGTCCTTTCCAGCTGGCGACCAATGGAACATGCGTCCCCATATCGGTCGTGGATCCTTTGCCTCCCCTTATAGTCTGCCCGTGCCAACCTGAGGTGATGCTTGGGTGAGTGCCATTATCGGCGGTGAAAAGGATGATGGTGCTTTCGAGCTGCCCAACTGCCTCCAGCTTTGCGACGATTTTGCCGACGATCTTATCGAGGTAATTGACCATCGCGACAAAGTTTTCCTTTTTCGCGGCCGCGCTTTTTGGCGGAAGATTCGCAGCCTGCGTGCGCGGCGCATCACCGATGGTGTCGGGGGTCGGAACGAACGGATCGTGCACCAGCACGGTGGGATAGTAGACGAAGAACGGCTTGTCTTGGTTGCGTTCAATGAAGTCGCAAACAAAGTCCGACATGATGTCCGGGCCATATTTCCCCGCGTTGTCCTGCACCGACAGGAGTTTCCCATTCTGTTCCAGCGGCGCGCTCCAGAACCGTTCGCCTCCACCGGCTTTGGGCCGCTTGCCCTTGGTAATCTGCCACAGGCAATATTCATCGAAGCCGGCTTTGAATGGTCGGGTGTTGTCGTCGTGCCCCTCCGCCTTGTGATAGAGGCCGTTCAGCTGCCATTTGCCGGCGATCGCGGTTTTATAACCCGCGGATTTCATCAGGTTTCCGAAGGTTTTGTCTTTCGGGTTGAGATAGCCGAAATGCGTGTAGTTGCGGAAATTATATTGCCCCGTCATGATCTTGACGCGCGACGGCGTGCAGATCGGCGTCGAATAGCCATGATTAAACTGGATGCCATGGGCTGCTAGTTTGTCGATGTTCGGCGTTTCGTAATCCTCCGCGCCATAACATCCGAAGGCCTCCCAGCTGACATCGTCGGCCATGATCAAAACGACGTTCGGCTTCTGGGTGTCGGCCTGAAGCATTGCGACGAATGCTAACAATGCGGCAACAACGATCCTTGGTTTCATCGGATTGACCTATTCAAAATTTAACAACACGCTTTCACCGGCCTTCAGGTTCAGCGACTTCACGCCTTTGCGGCAGCGCACCTGAAAGCGCCCATCGCGGGTGGCTTTGATTTGAGCCGTTGCCCTGTCGGGCGTCCACCTCAGGTTGATGATTGCCCCGTCGCGGGCATGCAGTCCGAGCACTTCACCCTCCGGCCAGGCCTTGGGCAGCGCCGGCAGCAGCCAAAGTATGCGCTCACCGGATTCAAGTTTAATCTGACTTTGCAACAGCATGGTGACGACGCCGCTGGTATAGCCGAAATTCCCATCAATCTGGAAAGGCGGATGTTGATCAAACAGGTTTGGATTAATACAGCGTGATAAGAGCGAACGGATATTTTCGTAGGCAGCTTCGGGACGCATCAGGCAGGCTTCGATGCTAATCAGCCACGCCCGACTCCAGCCGGTACGGCCGCCGCCGTTGGCCAGCCGAAAGTCGAGTGACTTCCGCAATGCATCAACCTGGTTCGGGTTTTCAATCACGTTGTACTGGCGCCCCGGGAAAAAGCCATAGGCATGGCTGACGTGCCGATGCCCCGGGTGTTTCTCTCCAAAGGGCGCTCGCCACTCCTGCAGGCGTCCATCTTCGCCGATGGGTCCCTCGGCCAACTCGGGCAGTACCTTGCGGGCACGCTTGACCAGATTGTTTTCAATGCCCAGAATTTCAGCCGCCTCGATCAAGTCGGAGAGCGATTCCCAGGAAAGCATTAGATCGTGCGTGGTACCACAGGAAACCGAAGCAACCACATCCTTTCCATCAACCGTGTAGGTAAACTGATTTTCCGGTGAAGTACCGGGACCGGTGATCCATTGACCGCTGTCTTGATCACGGTGAATCCAACTCAGGATAAAACGTGCATTTTCCTGAATGGCAGGCCAGGCCTGCTGTTCAAGGAATGCGCGATCACCCGTATAGCGATAGTGCTCCATGAGGTGAGCGGTAATCCATGCGCCATTCATCAGGCTGGCGCCCCATAGTGCGCGATTCCCCGAGAACCAAGTATTTTTCCAGGCATTCACCGCATGACCGGTGCAGAACCCCTCATAACCGAGATGCTCTGCGAACTTCCTACCTGAAGGCTGCAACCCGCTGACCAGATCCAGCATCGGTTGGTGCAGTTCGGAGAGGCCGGTGGTTTCAGACGGCCAATAGTTCATCTGCAGGTTAATATTCAAATGATAATCGGCCGACCACGGAGCGGTCAGTCCATTGCTCCAGATTCCCTGAAGATTGTTCGGTAATCCCTTCTCGCGATTGCTCGCCACCAGACAGTAGCGGCCAAACTGAAACAACTGTTCTTCAAGATCAGGATCCGTTCCGCCTGTACTATATTTTTTAATGCGTTCGCCGGTCGTTAGCGCAGCGCTATCTGCCTGAGTCGTGCCGAGATCCAGCCGGCAACGATCCATGAAGGTTTTCATTTCGGTCTGCCCTTCGGCATTCAGCGTATCCCAGTCAGCCGATTGCACCCCGGCCAGCCATTCATCGGCCCGCCCCTGCCATTGGGGCAGCGGATTTTCCGGTTGATCAATATTGTAATCAGTAACCGCGGTAAAAATGAGCACCGCTTCTTTACCGCCCTCTAGTTCCAATGAATCGCCCGAGGTTTTGACTCTTCCATTCCCATCGGGGCGAAGCATCAGATGGCTCTCATAGCGAGTCCCCCCTTTGGCCGCCTGCCCGCTCAATACCAGTCTACCGTCCCGGATCGAAACCTCGTCGCGCGGATGGCTTAGCGAAAGCTTGAAATGCAGCCCCTCCGGACGGGTGGTACGGATACGCAAGGCGATGATTTCCCGATCACGCAGCGCTACCACTTCACGTATAATCAGCCCGTCCGCATACGTTGCTTCGGAGCGGTTCAGCCCGGTGATTAGGTTCAGTGAGTTGCTGATGGATTCGGGTTCACCCGCGTTCAAATGTTCAAGGGTCGCCATACCGGTGAACTCATAACTGGCCGGCCTCCAGTTTTTTTTCAGCAGAGTTGATTCAAACTGTTTATCGGCTTCTTTGTAGCGTCCGGCCACGGCGAGCTCGCGGATCTCCTTCATGATTTCCGCGGCGCCTTCGAAATAGACCACGTCCTGTTTCGCCCAAACCGAGTTTTCGTTCAGATAAAGCTGCTCTCTGGGCCAAGCGCCCAAGGAGAGCAGACCGATGCGCCCGTTGCCCA
>Ga0115005_10002519_pt1 | contig 14579 bp, 12 predicted proteins | sample ArcOceMetagenome_FD_87163 | JGI IMG/M metagenome (GOLD analysis project Ga0115005, IMG submission 87163) | Marine eukaryotic phytoplankton communities from Arctic Ocean - Arctic Ocean - Greenland ARC118M Metagenome | ecosystem: Environmental > Aquatic > Marine > Oceanic | place: Arctic Ocean... | reverse complement strand
TTCGTTGGTATGATTTTGATTCTTATTTTCGCGGAGGCTCTTGGACTTTATGGTTTGATTGTAGCTTTGATTCTTTCTCAGAACTCTTACGAGTGCTCGAACAACAACTAAATAGCTTGACTATTTTATCTTAAATCATAACCTACGCGAGCTATGAGCGCCATGTAATTTTTAAATTTCAAATTGGATTTTGTGAATTATTTGTTTGTGATGGAGCGACGCGTTTGGTTTGAGAACTCAATAAATCTGTACTGCTGGTACTGTGCCCGGCTGGTTTTCCAATAAAACTGACTTTATTCGAGTATACATTCTAACTGTCTGTAGGGTCTTCTACACTGACTTTGTACCACCCTAAACTCTCAAGCTCCGACTGACCAATAGTCCCGCTATTCTTATTCTTTTAAATGTATTTGCTACGAAGTTAGTGATGTGAGCAGGAACATGGCATTTATCGATAGAATCTGGTCTCGCTTCCAGAGTGATGCCCCGTTAAAAGTGTTCGAAACCACGACTTTAAAGTTTGATTTCATTTCATAAGGTACCAAGTACACACGTACTGTTGTACGCGTACTGTACCTTTGACTTTTTCAAGAGGCTATTCGTTGAAATGGCGATACGACGCAAATTTTTATACAGGCGCAAACTGGATCATGATTCATGCCTTGGATCTTGATGGCTTTCATCATTTAGTTCTTGGGAGGAGTGATTAAAAACATCCTGAGAATTGTTCAACGAGGATAAAATCATGGAGAAAAAAGGTTAATTTCAAACCAAATTTGAAGTTACCTTGTAAATTTAGGGGGTGTATGAACATATGTCAATGTGAGCACTTGGTGGCTGGTACTGTTTGAAGTGTATTACTTAGTTACCACCCGCAGGGTAAATTGGATTTTCAATTTCAATGCAAATAATTTTGAGCATTTCGAAATTATCCAATACCAACCCAGCAAAAGACAATCAATCCAATGCTGCGACACGCCACGAGACAATGGCCTCTCAGCCGCCGGCCAGCGCTTTTTTTGGCGAGGAGCAAATTAGATTATTATTGGTCTCGTGTTGGTCAGTAGAAAGATAAACAGAAAAAGACAGGATTATTACAGAAAAAAGACAGGATTGAGCGAAGCTGCATCTATTTATTTCACATTTACAGTAGTCTACGCTATCGCTAGTAGTCTACCTGTGTATCTACATCGGCACACAGATTGAGGGAGCATCACATATCACATATCATTCAACTACAAACATGTTTTTTGGAGCGAAGAAAAAGGTGGCTGAAGAGACAGATAGGCCGAAACAAAAAGTAGACGCCCACTACCTCGATGATGAACCCGAAGTAGACTACGACGTCGGTCCAACTCAACTCTACAAGTTCATTGAAGGCAAACAATGGGACAAGGCCATCAACCGCATTGAGAGCCACCCCGAAGAAGTCAAGACCTGGGTCTTCCGTCGTGAATCCTCGAACCCAAAGAAAATCAGATGGCGCCTTCTTCCGATTCATGCAACTTGCATCTTTAGGTCCCCTTTGGCTGTGATTGAAGCATTGGTGAGTTGCTACTCTGATGGTGCGCAGATGAAAGATGATCAGGATATGCTGCCCCTTCATCTCGCGTGCAGGAATGGTGCGAGTAAGGGCGTGGTTCTTACCCTGCTCTACGCCTTCCCAGAATCTATGACTGTGACAGATCGCAAGGGCCGCACCCCGTCTGAACTAGTTGGAGCTAGTTCATCTCAAAATCGTGAAGCTGTAATTATTGCACTCAAGAGGTTTGCAGAAGAAGGTGAAGAAGGTGGGGCAACTCAATCAGGCGGAAGAGATAGAGGAAAGCCCGAAGTGAATGAGGTAGATTATGACAACCGCACAGTTCTATTCCGACTCATTCTCAAGAAAGATTGGAATGGAGCATGTCAAAGATGTGAATCTTTCCCCGAAGAAGCTTCCACTTGGATTAACACCAAGGGTTTTCATGGCAATTTGCGCTTTTTGCCACTTCACAAAGTGTGCGTTCTTTCACCTCCCATGGGGGTCGCTGAGGCGCTAATTTCGGCATATCCTGATGGAGCCAAGAGCAAAGACCAGGATGGATGGTTGCCTATCCACTGCGCATGTTTCTATGGTGCTTCCCAGGCGATTATTAGTGCACTTATTCAGGCTTATCCCAACTGTGCGAGTAATAAAGATGACGAGGGACGCACACCACTCCATTATGCTTCACTCAAGTGCGCTACAGAGAATGTTGTAGGGTGTCTTCTTCGTGCCAACCCAAAAGCTGCAGTAAGTAAAGATGATGAGGGGCGTTTGCCTATCCACCATGCTTGTTCAAAGGGTGCACCGGATGGATCTATTGAAGCTTTGTTGAAGGTCAGTTCGAAAGGTGCTCAGAGTAAGGATGATCAAGGGCGTTTGCCACTTCATCATGCTTGTCGAAAGAATGCATCGGTTCGGGTGGTTAAGACTCTGTTGACAATATATGTCAAGGCAGCGCATGTGAAGGATGATCAAGAAAAGTTGTCTATCCATTATGCTTGTCAGAATGGGGCCGATGTTGAAATTATTGAATTGCTCATGAAAAGTAATCCTGAGAGTCTTAATTCAAAGAATGGGTAAGTTTCATCTTGTCGTTTTTAGAAGAGAACGGAGGTTTCGATTACACATTTTGAACCTACGCGAGCTCATGTCTTTTCTTATTCAACTCGTTTGCAAAAGATTTGGTTATACTCCGCTTGAAGAGGCGAAAGCAATGGCCAATGAAAATATTATAAACGCAATAGAAGCATTCCAGAAAGAAAATGCATTACCCGACCCTGTAGACAATGAAGAGCAGTTGCAGACAACCGTCGTTCAACTTACGTCTAGGGTACAATACTTGGAAGGGCTATTGGGCGAAGTTTCTAAGATTGGTGGCGCATTGAAAAGTCACCAGACCAATGCCTCCACTGTTGATCCAAATGTACTTAGACTTGCTGAAAAACTTTCAGCCATTGAAACCAAGTAAATGAAGAATTTGTAATTCCTATGAATAACCCCTCTGTTGAAGCATGAGATGAGTGTGTGGTGTGTACCAATGTGTGACTCGCATCACTATGAATAATTAATATAGTGCACGAATTTAGTTTACACATCTACGAATATTGAATATGTGCAGCCCTTTGTTGAAGCATGAGATGAGTGTGTGGTGTGTAGACCAATGTGTGACTCGCATCACTATGAATAATAATAAAGTACACGATTAATTTTAGTTTTGCGAACACACGTAACGTGTAGCCGTATTATCAGAGAGCTGTAAGGCACCTACCTTCCTCATCTCAATAAGTAAGATATATTACAGTCGCCAGCACTCACTATCAATAGCATATTTTTAATTCTTTGATGAGTTGTAAAAGTTATCTCCCGCCCACTGCAATCATTTTACCAGTCTTGTACGCTGGAACTTGTCCCCTCAACGTTTCCAATTCGATTGCTTTCCTTTTACTCTCTTGTGATGCCACAAAATACAAGTTTTTAGCTACATCGTCATCGACGTTGCTTCTCGTCTGTCCCAAGACCATAGCTGAGAAAGTATCGACTAAATCCACAACCTTTACAGGAGGAACGCTACTGTCTGGATACTTCTTTCCCCACTCTGCGAGCAAATCTGCCTTGTCGAAAAACACTGGGATTCTTTTGTCTCCTCCGTCCACTGCTGGTGCAATTTTAAACTCTGTCATGTAAAACAATGGTGCCCTTCCTTGCTCCGTGTATAGCCCACTCTTATCTATTTGTCCTGCATCATCCAAATTTTTGATAGTAGGTATAATGTCATAAACTGTATCGTACTTTTGCCCATTCTGCGCAACTGCCTTCGGCCTCCCCTTGGATAGTTTCAGTGCGAATTCCAAGGTAACAGCAGATATTCTGGCATTGTCCCATGTGTTCTTTGTCTCCAAATTTTGTTCTTGTGCGTCCTTCAAGGCGTCGTCCAAAACGAGCTGTGCGGCTTCATAAGTAGTGAAAAAGTAGGAACTGGCACTTCCTGTATTCCTCAGGATCATGAACGGAGTGCCTGTATCTGCGTCGACTATAGCGAATGCTGGTGCTTTGCGAAATTTCTTCGCTTGAGCATCAAGCAACTCAAGATCAATGGCATTAGAAAGTGATGGATTGAGCAAAGTGGCGGCGGTCGGTAGTCCTAGAGTTGTGATGATAGTTTTGATGGTGCTTCTACGGTTAAGATTGCTGTCACGTGCACTCTCAAAATTATTTGGAAGTGAAAACGCAGATGCTTGTTTGGAAACCAACAGTAGCAGCAGCTGAAGAAAAGAAAGATTTACGTGTTTCATGATAGATTTTATTTGATGTTTGAAAGTTGAAATGAACAATCAGTTCAATCGAGGTGATGCGTGTGTTGATTTTTTGAAGTTGGAGGATGGATTGAGGATATCGGAGGCATCAGGTAGTTGTTATCAGGTACAAGTTCGTAGGTTCAAGAAGGTTCAAGGTGTTTATCGTGTCATCAGACGCACGAGAAGATATCTTTTCTTGACCACCTCAAGTAGGTAGATACTCGTTTTGAAAATTCGTCTCTGCAAATACTCGTATACCGGTATGCTCCAGGTATGTACAAGTTGCACCGGTATGCCAGGGATCCTCCCTGGTATAATACTTTGACCTTGTTTTCTAACTTCCAATGGTTTAAACTTATAAATTATTTACAATCTTTAATGACACACACGCAAAATATTCCAGTTTCACTCTCCGCCCCACCTCTTTTGAATAGCATCTAATCTCGCCTCGTACTCATCTCTCCATAGTCTTGCACGATTCGCAAACTCATCAGCCACATCAGATAAGTTATCAAGCTCGTCTGGCATAGTAATACTATCGCCTCCCTCGCTGATTTCTGGCGGAACTGCAAAGACTTGATCACTTGTAAACGATACCACTCTGTTTGCCCAATGACGTCCATCTTGTACCAAGTTCCCACTGCCCGACCTAGCTGCTGCCTCCCTCCTCGCTCGAAATGATCGGGCAGCTGCCACTGCTGCAGTTGACATGATGGAAGTGCCAACACTTGGTGCGACACTAGCACTTGCCACACTTTGTCCCACGCTTCTTGTTTCGGTTGCTGCACTCTGTACAGTCAAAGGACTTTCATTTCTTGGTGGTTGACGTTGCCGTTCTTCTCCTGTAGGTTGCGGTAAAAAACCTAGCATGTAATCTTCTCTCTGCGACAAGCTCGTTGTAGAAGTTGCTAAATCAGTGGAATTGGCAATAGCTAATTCTACTTCCTCGTTGATGCTACCAGTATCTTGAGGCAATTGCCTTGTGCTATCATTTCCTTTCGTTGTGGCAGTGACAATAGTGGAAGTGACGGTGGTGTTTGTCATGGATGTCGCTAAACTAGAATTGCCGTCATAATCCCCTCTGACCGCTCTCGTAGACATTCCGAGTTCGGTCTGTGAAGCATTTTGGATTGGGTTAAGCAAAATGGATTCGAGGTTTGTTACGGATTGGATGTCTGCGAAACGATAGTCCCGTCTTGAACCCCCTTGAGTCGGTGCTGCAATGATCCCAATTATCGAAATCAAAATAAATCCGCAAGTGAATTGTTAGTTGGAATATGCGGTGAAGAATGTAAAACATGCCAAACAAGAACATATGTACTCACTAGAAGCTGACCCATCATCTTCAATAATATCTCCGCCATCACCTTCATCCTCGACATCTCCATCATTACTCCTCGCACTGTTATCCTCCTCGTCTCCAGGGTGCATGCCATTTTCGACGACATGTTGGTTTTCAACCCCATGTGCATCCTCAAAAAAACTAGTGGCAGTAACACCACTGGCCAAACTTACTCCAGAACTCATGACGATGTTAGTTGGGTTTGGATGGTTTAAATGAATCCTATCCCGACTAGTATTGGATCTAGAGTTCATATATCCCAGGCGATCACTAGCATTATGTCCATGAGCATGACCGTTCGATGAGTCATTCGTCGTCCGAACTTGAATTTCCTTGATATCCCGCATACCAAAATCCTCCTCTTCATCAATAGTTTCATTGGCGACTATGGATCCCGTCCTTCCTTCCACATTCATATATTGAAATGGTCCTTGAATCTGGTTTGGATTAAGACCCGGCGCAGGACTGCTACCTAGACTCCCGGCATTGGCAACCCCCATACCCATTGATCTTCTTTTTTGCCCATCATTTTGTTTCTCCACTTTGGCCTCAAGCCTCAACAACTTAATTTCCATCGCGACCATTGTCTCAGCCTGAAGAAGCATTTGAGCATGCAGTCTTCCCTCTACGGCGTGTCTCCGATTAGATTCATTTTGTAACATGGTTGTAAGCCGTTCCATGTCCCTCTTTTGTGACTCTTTCACATCATTCAAATTGGACATTGTCATTTCCCGAAACTCGCTCAAGAAATCCATGATGGTGCCATCCTTGTTATCTTCCATAACGTCGGAGTCTTTGCCTACGCTAAGCTGGTCATCTTCGCCTGCAATGGCCGCTGGTACAGAGCTCATATATACGTCATTTTCGAAGTCGGTGTCAATGATGCTCGAACCAATGGATTTGACACTTAAAGCGGAGGAAGTGATGCTGAATTGGGACATACTGTATGCCGATTTGGGGAGGGAACGCTGTTGGAGTACCGGTACCATGTTGAGTAGAGGCCGCCCAGTTACTTGTCCATCAGAGGGTGGAAGGATATCATTTAACAATGATATATGTCCCGTAGTTGGAGTTGGTGGTTCACTAATTGTTTCTTCCGGTGGTGTTATCACCGGTGATGATGAAATATACATTTCGTTAGACATGTTATATTCTTGACGAGATAATAATGATACAGGTGAGCGCGCTTGATCGGAGAGTGAAGAACTGTGTAACTGTAGCTACGAATTTGTTAGTGTTAGATTCTTTAAATGTGGAATGTGCGCCAAAGAAATTACGCCTGTACGTAACATGTAACAGTACATACTGAATGAACTTTCCAACGCTGCAACAGTACATAGCATTGAGCATGCTCGCTCGCATCGCATCATGCGGCGAGCCGATCTTGTGAATTGCGACATTCGGAATTTTCTCTAAAAACGGCCTATATTTTCATGCGATGTGAACTTCAAGGAGGGGCCGAAAATGTTTGACATTTCACAAACTCCCCCCATTATCATAATGGATACGTGTTCGAACAACTCAATACCACCCCGGCCACACACACACATCGTCAGTGCTTTCTAAACCAAATCAGAAATTGTGGCCTGCTTTAGCTCAAATCCGCACACTTACGGCACACGTAGCACACAATCTAAGCTACACCATTTCGAACACAGTCTAACACGTTTTTAATAAATACAATGAGGTCAATAACCGCAACTATCGCAGCAATTTCTCTAATGGAAGCAGCAGCATTCGCGCCCAACTCCCATGGATCTAGAATTTCTTCCATGCAATTGAATGGTCTCTTTGATGGTATGAAGGATGCCTTCGGTGCTCCTGCACTTGAGAGATCCACCCTTGATACCGAGCGTGAGACCCCTATTGATAGATGGATGGGATGGAATGTCCAGCCTGAAACTGAACAAATGGCTGTTGCTGAAGGTATGTGTGATGCTTTATTATTATTGTTGATCTCTGCTTGTCACCGACCGACTGATCTCATAAAATCTTCTTTCTCTTATTATCTCAGCACCCAGTGACTTTGTAGATGCAATGAACGAATCCAGTTACGTTATCACAAATCTCTCCAAGCCCATGGGAGTCGTCTTTGAAGAAAACGACGAAGAATTTGGAGGTATTTTTGTCTTATCCCTCTCCGAGAATGGTGCTGCTGAAAAAGATGGCAAGATAAAACCTGGCGATCAACTCATTGCTGTAGGTTCCACAAAGGTCTCGGGCTTACCTTTTGATGATGCTCTGGGAGTAATTGTCGATTCAAATGATGCGAGTACGAAAATGACTTTCTTCAGAGGGACGGAGTCACAGTTTTATGGACCTACTGGAGCTAGTAAGGATTGGCTAGAAGAGTTTATTGCAAAGGAGTAGGATTCTTTGTGTTCTATCAAACTGTACGTGTACTAAACCATTTTAGAATTCAAGTGTGATCGGGCTAAAAATGTCGATGGATTGAACTGCTTAGAATTTTAATTATATAGAAAACAATTTCAAATTGCGTTGCAAAGTATTTTAAAAGGAGAATCCAATTAATTGTACTGTACGTAGATGCGTTGTGTGAATGTTGAGTGAATTTGTGTTCTTGTGATGACAATTATGACTTCATCAGGGGCGGTGCTCTGATACAATGGAGATAAAAATTGTTTTTCCGCCGGTAGGTGAATCCAAAAAAATCTTCAACTGACGGTCGTGACATCCACTTTCGGCTACCGTACACTGTATGTACTATGTCATCAGATATATTCATAAACATTTCACTTTTTAATACTTGTGATACGAATGACAAGAATTTTCTTTACCACACAGATCCAATTTTTGAGGAGGTCTCTATCTCTAGAGGGAGTCGCCACTAAAAACACATCCGCCTTCAAGTAAACGTACAGAACTATTAATGAAAATGGAGATATAATTTAGCCTTAGAGCTGATATACCATAAAATTTCGAATATGGAAGTCCATGAACGGTTTGCGAATGTAGAACATCGTGAGGTTCGCGTTGTGGGTTCGTCTGACACCAATCTATCGGCCTTCGTCTGATATTGCCACAGTACACGTACTGGTTAAGCACAGGTGTAAGAATTCTGACTCAAAATCAAAGCAACAATCAAACCATAAAGAGCCAAAGCCTCTGCAAAAATCAACATGATCAACAAACCAACATACAATTTGTTGGCCGCATCCTGTGTCACAGCCATGTCCATACCGGCCCCACCATCTCCAGCGTCATTGGGGTTGGCGCCTTCTCCAGTGCTCCATGACCTTTTTCCGCCACTAGCCTTCAGTCCAAAACACTGAACGCCGACATCACCAATGATACCAATGGTTCCACCAGCAGCGAGACAGGAGCATCCGCAGCACAAACCAGCGGCCAAATGCGCATAACCGCTGTACAGTGAATAAGTGGTGTATCCGTCGCCACTGGGTGATGAAATGGCTTGTGTTATGATAACCGCCACGATAAGACCGTAGATACCGAGTACTCCCGCCATAACAATAGGAATGATATTCTTGATGACGCCGGAAGGGTAAGCGACGCCCATTTTGCAGACTCCTACACCCGCCTTCCAGGTTCCCCAGGCAGCTCCGAAGTTAGCAAGGACCATACAAGCTGAGGCACCAAGATATCCAAAGATAGGCGCGTAGACCGGACATGTTTCGTATCCAACCATTGTATTTTAATTTCTATTAAAGATGAGTAGGTTGCTGAGTAAAGATTACTGTTGGTGTTTAAAGGATTCACCTCTAGATGGTTATTTATTTCTATTGGGTTGGTCGCTTGCTCGTTGCCGAGAATACAAGGGATGTTTCAGCGAGCGGGCATGCGAGGGTTGTTTCGTTTCTTGTTGTTGTTTTTCGTGGCTAAAACAGTCCTATCTACGAGGGGTTTACGTAGAGACTCCCGTAGAATTTCCAATGACAGTTTTGAAGAAATACGCCGCCCTAACGTAACGCGCTTCAAAGTTTCAAAATTGACTTCGCGGTTATTCTCCCAAATAAATAAATAAAAAGCGCTCTCAGCAACAGAGTGTAGTTTTACAAATCTTTTATTATGTGCATTTTGAATTTTGAATATATCAATATGGCATTCTTTTTAAATCATATTATAGCTCTTAAATCCACACGTGCACGTATACACGTAGTTGTGATTTGTAATTTTCTAATCTTTGCGCATTACCTCGTATGTTTTCAAAACATGCCTGCTGTAGCCACCGAGTATCCTTTCATCTTCTTACATTTTTTTATTCCACTCCCTCTTCGATAACATCCTCTGCCGCTTTCTTTGCCTTGTACGACAGCCATGCGGATGAGATCACTTGAACAGAATGGTGAATCTTCCTCATGTAATAAATAGCCTTTTTTCTGTCTCTTACATCTGCGCCAGAAACTGGCGAAGCGGTAGTAGCAATGCGCATGATAGAATGCGTTCGGTCCATTCTATATCCAAGCAATCCAAATGACCATTTCGCGAAAAAAATTTGAACTCTCCACCCCATTTGATGAAACATTACTGTCATGGAGACAAAACGCTGGAGAGAACCAATCCTGGACTCGTATAACTGCATAGCAAAGTTTTGACATTTCGTTGCACCGATAGGCAAGAAGACATTTGTCCCTCCGCTCGCCCTGTCCATGAGGTTCTCTCCAAAAAAGGTTTCGTCGCTTGCTTGAACCTGGATCAAGCCATTTTCATCTCTTATAGATGGTTGGAGACTTTCTTCGATTTGTAGCTTACTCATTGTCATGAGTTCGTAGAACTGATCAAATGAAATCACGCCCTCGTTGTGATTGTCGCTTTGAATTGTGGAGATAAGATGTTGTGAGGATTTATGGAATTTCTTGTCATCAACAAAGCATAAATCACTTACAATTGATGGAATAATGTAGTAAGATCAGTCTCTGATCTATCTGTGATCTCAGAAAGCCCTCTGACAAACTCATCCAGATCAAGCATTGCATCGTTGTTCGAGTCTAGCCTTTCAAAGAGGCGGCAAGCTGAATCAGACCATTTCTGCTCATGAATGGCCGCTTCAAGAACTGTTTTTAATGGAACTCTGAGAGACTCGTCCAAGAAATGATCGTGTTCAAGTTTCCGAATTGTATCATTTTCCAACGTTTTGTATCGACCAAGAAGTGCAGCACTGGAACGTATCGCAGCAGCCTTCTTTGGACGCACCCTTCTAGGTCTCGGAACGCTTCTCAATCTTGGCGCGTCTTGATTATCTAACCGACTTAGAGTTTCGTCAAGGAACGAGTCTCCGTAAGATGGTGTTGTTGTGCGGATCTCCTCTCTTGTTCTGGTACTCCGGTGAAGGAAACTGCTACTACTTAATCTAAGTGATACATCCAACCCATTGTTGACATCTTCTCCCAACAATTGCTCACATAAAAAAATGGGACGATTTCTGCCAAGGAAAATTCCTCTAGCTGAGAGGGGTAGCTTAAATGGGTTGTGACCGATTGTAACGCTTTCACAAGTGCTCCCAAGGCTCTGTATGGAGCTTGCTTGGTTAACTGACAAACAAACGGCACTCTCCATTGCTGTCAACGCTGAGAGACGGCCATCCGGGCGTCCACAGACCAATAGGGTTCCTCGAACAACTCTATGTGTCATTCTATGCACGAGATGGTCGCTTGGATTAGCGCTGTGAACATTAAGTCCGGCAATTGAATATGAACAAGCAAAGATTTTGCTCAAGAAAGCTTCAGCAGATTGGGCCACCCAGGGAATGTCTCCAATCACGACTGTCCTTCCGACCATTCGATGAAGTAAAGGGCGTTTCTGTATGACTCGCAAAATAATGACATTGATCTGAGGCAGAAAAAAGTAAATCAAGGCATCGAGGAAGCGAAAAAAATGAACTAGACGAGAAGTGCTGATGAGTCCAGCTCCCTCCGCGATGCCACTAACAATAGGATAGCCGCTCACTACAGTCGCAACAATATACACGAATGTCATAATGTATGCTTTCACATTCTCAAGGATGTGGTCGGCCCAGATGTCTCCTGCGGCTCTAAGTTCCGTTTCAGAACGTGTACCGGCATCTACGATTTGAGTCAAACCATAAATATTGTCTCTGTTGCACCTTTCAAGTATGCGCAAGTCTCTCTCAGTAATGACTGCACCGGTTACGTTGCGATATCTATTGTCACTCAGAACGACAATAGCAATGAATTCAAGGATATTTGTCAAAAGTTGATGCGTTGCTGCAACTGATATCGAACAAGGTTCAGCTGGTCTCATTCCAACGCCTGTGGAAAAAATTCTACTGTTGTAGAGCAAGTTCCAGCTAAGTCCGTCTTCGTTGTCCATTGACCTGAGCTGCTTTCCTACCTGTGTGTCCCACTCTGATGTGACGACAAATATGTTCTTTGTTTTACTCTGGAAAAGACTGCTGCAAGCAAGTGGTGAAAACGTGCCACCAGAATGGCTCACAATAATTGTGATTGCATCAAACAGGTCCAAAGACTTATCAGAGACAGAAAAGCCAATTGTAGGTATATTGATTTCATCTTGCCCATAGAGACCAAGCAATTTATTACTACTCATAGCAACGATGCGCAATTTCGGGAACGATTTCTGCAAATCTGAGGCAAATTGTTCTGCGAGCCAGAGAGATACCTCGCATCCTGTCAAAAGTATGTCCACTCTGTTTGCGGAAGGTTCCAAAGATCCTGAAGCATACTGTTCCAATCTTTCTTTCAGGCATCGACCTAAATTCCACGCAGTTAGTCTATTCAAGTTGAACATCGCAGAGTCGTCATTTGTGTTAATATTACGCCAGCCCCTTTGAATGCCTTGACAAATCTCTGGGATGTCCTGGATATCCTGAAGAACCGGATCCTCTACATCTTCCTTCAGCGGTGTGATCAAAGGGTTCCTAGAGAGTTTTGTCATTCGTTGGTGAAGTGACTCTGGCTGCTTAATACTAGAGCTTTCTTGAATTAAGTAGACATGAACGTTGCCATTCATAACGGGATGAGGTTGCAAGTCCCGATTAGATGGCGAAATGGCAGGTGTACTGTATTGTGTGCCCCAGTCAAGCAGACAAATTTCTCCTTCAACGTCATCCAAATCCAGGCGAAGCACGTCATTTCCTATGTCGAGGTACGAACGTTCCAAAGATTTTGATGAATCAATACTAGGGGGGTCAACTCCAAGTCCTGCTTTCACAGCGGCTTGTTCAGATCCATAAAGAATTAAGTGGGTCTGGGGATGAAAAGCCACCGATATGGTTTGTCCTCTCGCAGCTAGACAAATCTGACGATGGGAATCAAGTGAGGAAGTCACACATAGACCGAAACTTCCTTTTGCATGAGCCAAGAAAATTTTAACTGTATTCAAAAGGTCGTTGTCAAAGAATCCTGCAATTGTCGTCTTTGCAAATGTATACATGCCTGAACCAGATTCTTCATTGCCGATGAATAAATTCAAAGGCTGCATAGCACTTCGGTGTTCGGACGCATTTAATTTTGCAGTTGCTTTTCTTGCTAAAGTTTCTCTCATGTCAGGTCTAGAGCCAATCACTTCCAATGTAAAAGTGTTTTCATTTTGAAAATCCTTCAGGCACTCTTCAAAGATTTCGCCAATTATTTCGTATTGGCGATAAGATGGTAGGTGGAAACCTTCTGAATTCTCTGGAATTTGGCATGTCGGTAGACCTAGACAAATGGCGTACCTGACGCTGAGTCCAAAGCATCCCTTGCAACGAATTAAGTCGATCATTCCAGCTATTGCAGCACTGTCCACGACTGCCGGCATCTTTGTTTCCGTTGCATGTTCAATAAAGTTTTGTACAGTATCCAGTTCATAGACCTTATCATTCAATTCATAAAATTCGAAGTCACCATTGTGAGTTATGAAGTTCTCAACTCGAGTGCTATTGGGTGCTGCAATAGCCCTCGTCTTCCTTCCGTTACGAAGACGTCCACCCAAGTTCGAGAGACTTAAAAAGTTGTTTTGATTACTTTCAGGCTTAAGAAAGTCCATTTTGTACACACGGCATGATCTAGGTTTTGACCATTGATGTGGATGCGTTCCATCAAAAGATGCCTTGGAAGTTGTAGCAAAACGAGTGTGCCCTGCAAAGAACTTTACATGTTTCATGGCTGATGTGATGGCACTAGAACGCTTCTCAATCTTTGAGCGGAGTACCTTGCTGAGATCTTCTCGCTTGCTCTTGACAATTCGGATTCTAGTGCCGATCATGCTGCTTGCAGCATTTTTCTCGTCACTATCTTCTTTAGTTTCCTTGCAATCAAATGTAACAACTCCACCTATGAGAATCCAAAATAATTCCTGTCAGAAATATCAATGTACAAAATTGTGATGTAGTCAGTGGGTCGTATGAACTTACCTGATTGAGCTCCTCTCATCATTGTTACTTGAATCATTTTCTCCAGAATATCAAGCGCTGACTTGCCTCCATTTCCAAACCAGGCTCCATTCAAGAGAATTACGCCAAAGTTACCACAATGCAGTGTGATAGAGTCGAGTTTAGTAGTAGGAATGTAGGTAGTTGGTACTAAGAAAGATACTTGTAGCTTATCCATACCAAACAGATCGGTCGCAATGGCGTCCATTGCAGTGAGAATCGCTGCAATAGTACACCATTGCGATCCGAAAAAAATGCACTCGTCGAGTTTCTTAGCATTTTGATTCCTGTAGTTGCGAATGATAATTGCGAATAGCAGACTAGACAACCATCCCGCATGACGAATGAGGAAAAGGCGCCAATCACCAAAACATATCTCGCTTCCTAAACATGGAATAATGACTTGACGGTGAAATATGACATCGATTACCATTGACTTCCAGTTGGCCATGGCATGTTGGTAGCCTATGACACCCAGTAAGATTGCTGCTGTCAAATGTATGCATTCGTGAGCAATGCCAAAGGCACAATACCAACCAATGG
>Ga0115005_10002517_pt1 | contig 14580 bp, 13 predicted proteins | sample ArcOceMetagenome_FD_87163 | JGI IMG/M metagenome (GOLD analysis project Ga0115005, IMG submission 87163) | Marine eukaryotic phytoplankton communities from Arctic Ocean - Arctic Ocean - Greenland ARC118M Metagenome | ecosystem: Environmental > Aquatic > Marine > Oceanic | place: Arctic Ocean... | reverse complement strand
CTTAATGGCAGTTGAATTGATTGAATTGTGAGCATACCACGTGGAGATTTAAGATGAAACATGCGAACGAATCAGTGTTTGTACTAGTACCTTGTCGATTACCTGCCTCAGATGCGACAAATGTTGATATCGAAGCACTGTTTCCTTTTGTGTGTCTCGTTCAAACACTGGCTGTTTGTTTTGTTGTGTTGTTTTTATATTTGAATTTAAAAAAAATTACATTTGAAAAATGAAGGCAGGAGTTTGGCAACCAATTTCTTTTACTCAAATGGAAGGATTGATACTCACTGTGATAACGACTCTTCAGAAAATGGTCGATTTAGATTTCTACACAAAGGCAGGGGTGTCAGATCCAAAAGTGGTACGAAAGCTGAAAATGCCGAGTGACCTGAAGCTCTTTTGGCAAACCTCGATTTGAAAGTGTTCTCGATAGTTATTTAGAGGAGTTGCGTCATCTCTCAAAGCACCTGATTAAATTATATCCGTCGCTTAATCAGATCTTATATAGCCAGACAAGAAATGCCAATGCAATAATGGTGACAGTGGCAGCTTGGATGATGAGATGGTTGGCGCTTTCATCATGCTGCTCTTCATTCCGATCGAGATTATTGTGGTGTAGTGCAAGGCATGCATTCTCCGCCAGATCGTAACAACCAAAAGTGGAGTCGTCGTGATTGGTCTGTCTCCAGCTCCGTATCGCTTCGATGGCAGCAATTGGGAGATGTTGAAAATGAATTCGAGAGGCCTCACAGCTAATCGCTATCGAAATGCTGATAGCAAAACATAGCAGCACACCACTCTGGCAAATGAATCTCACTCCTGTTGGTACCATTTGTTATAATCTTCTTGCTGTTACTAATACCTAATCGCAAAATCGGATGAGATTCGTCATCAGTGGTATGCAAAACCTAGTTAATTTTGAGGAAGAGTAGCATTATTGCTGGCTACCTTCAGCCGATCGTTTAGGAGAAACAGGCAGCCTTGGGTGAGCATCTACGAGATTGTGTACTTGGAATAGTACCAGCTGCTGCTGCTTGATGAAAAGGATAAGTAAAGAAAATCGTACAGTGAACATTGTTAGCTGGCTTACAACGTATAAGCACCAGTTCAACGACTGTGTCAATGCATGTAACTAAGATGGAATCATCCAATCGTAAATGTCTCTTCCTGATCTCAACTACAAACCCTTGTATAATAATATGGTAACATAATAAATAGTGAGGTGAACCTTTCATCACTATTGAACGACTGTCAGATTCGATTCTCTTTCTTTTGTGGCCTAAGACCGCCTCTTCATTTTCTTTATGATGACTACAATATCACTCACTCCTTTCCTTTTTGTACTTTCTCTTCAAGACATCGAACACTTCTAAACCATTTCAATTTTCTCGAATAGATAGTTCTTGCTGGTCCAACCGCGGATTATTCCCTAATTTCCATGCTGTCTTCATTACCAACCAGTATTTCTTCTTGGATCGGTGGTGTGGTAGGTTGTCGTTAGTTCTTTTTCAAATGAAAGGTCAATAGAATCAAAAGGGATTAGTATTCGAATATTGAAGAAGCCGGTATAGATTTTGCAGGCTTGCCCATTCGAGCATAATCAAGATATTCCGAGGAAATGAAAGGGCCCACTTCATTGTCTTGATGCCCACGAAAATGAAGAAAGAAGAGCTGTAAAAGCATAGATGTACTGTTTTCACCCTTCCGCGGTACATGTAACCTTTCTGCAATAGTACATGACAAAGGTCGTAATATGCCGAGGAGTGTAGACATCCCCAATTTCGGGCTAGAGTCAACTTCCAGCTGCCCCCTTTACTACCTTCAGAATGAATTTTGTTCACAGGGAGGATACACTACAATGTGATACCGACGCATTCTCTGTGGGCTTTCGCTGTTGCTACCCATCGTTCAAGCATGTATTTGGCTGAGTGCTGGGTGGTTGAAAACGAATGGGAACTTCCGGTTGATTTCTGGGGTAGGCCTTGGTCGATAGTTTGAGTGAGGCAAATATGGGCCATATGTGAATGGCGATGCAACCTTGCCTTATGTTGAACTGGAGTAAAAGAGTTGCTCTGTCCAAGCCCTGTCAGTTAGCGAGTTGAGGAAGGAGCGTGAGGATGATGAGGAGGAAGCCTAGTAGGCCAACGTCATGAAACTTCAATGTACTTCTGGACACCTGATGCCTGTGACGAGAAATCCCAAAAGAACTCTATCCGAGGGGGGAGGAAAAGTTGAGATTATCCTGAGAGACCCCGGACTACAAATAAATTAATACTTTGACACTAAAATAAGGTTTTGATACCAGTCAAAACCCATTGTTGCCTCGCTAAAAAACGCTAAACTACCTACACTCACTTTCCAGAACCCTCTCTTCCTTCTTTTGGTTGTCCATAATTTGTCAAGCGCAATTATTATCATGCCTCAAGTAATAACTTATCCAACCTCCAAACCTTCTGATGGTTGTTTTTTTCATGAAGAGCATGGCGCAGAAAATCATTCAACAGAGGGAAGAGAAGAAATTTCTACAATAAGAAAATTGGAATCATATCGAACTGTGGAATCCTCCAATCTGGATATAAATGGATTTGACCATAGTTTGAGTTCACAAGGAAACGATATAATTGTTCATCTCGGTGACAATGAATGCGAACATATTGATTGTAATTACGATGATCTGACGAATGCTGCACAATCCATATGCCCCAAAGTAACATCTCTCTTCAAGGCAAGTGAGGCAGAACTCGAAAATGCAATATTAGCGAACGTAGAAAGTAGCGATATAGGCTTAAGCACCGATGATGAAGATGACATAGAGTCCGAGTTAGATCGATTGGCAGATGTTGAGCAACAGCTGCGAGATGAGTTGGAAATGTCTTATATGGGCTTTAGTTTCGTTTCGGATAGAAATGAGGAAGCTGGAATAGTTTATGAAGCAACTCCTGACACAAATAATAATTATACTAGCGGTGGTAGCGGGAGAATTGTAAAAGATGATACCGTGACAGAGAACTTTGCTAGAGAAAGAAACTTTCCACTCCACGATGATAGCAACGTTGTAACTAAACAGCCAGAAAATCCCACCAAAACCATGAATACCAACATAGAAACAAAGCAAGAAGAGGAAGAAAGTAACCAGCATACCCTGAAGATCAGTGGTTCAAACTATAAAATCTATTCGCTGTATGATCATGCAGATCAAATTGGATTAAGATACGATGATTCCGACCTTGGATATCCTACTTGTCCGCTATTAACATCTGACTCAGGCATCATTTATGACTCTAACTTGGGAAAGAGTGGAGATGAACACACGAGGGAGGGAAAAAATGTTGAATTCTTGAAGTGTGCAAGGGATTACGTGAAACCTATGACAAGTGCGTCTCTGTCTAGGATTTACGTAGGCTTAGTTGGTGATAATCACAACTGCACAACATCGAATGAAAAGGATGAGATTGCCCCGGTGAGGACTGTTGCAATTCAAATCCGTCCAGATGCTTTGGTCGATGAAGTAATGAGCACAGTCAACTCATCTCTTACCTCAATGAACGGGACCATCACGAATCTACAAATAGGACATTTGCGAGCATTGATACCGGGACGGTGGGTTCAAAAAAGCGAATACGTCCCATTTCGTACAACTCAGAAGAAAGACGACGTGGCAATTTCCTCGAGAGGTATGGTCTTCTTGCCCCCCATTGCGATTGATGTTCAATTATGTACGAGGAGAAAGTCAAGATTTGTCGAGCGCGTTTTATTAATACGATCGTACAGTATCAATGAAATGCCGATTCCTAACGACGGGTGCTCATCGCTCACGCCTACCAACAATCGTCCGAACAATAATCTCCGCGAGTCAGCTTCGTTGCATCAACGGATGCGGAAGGTAGCAACAGTTGGTGGCAATATATCATTTAATTTGAAAGATGATCTCGAGGAAGATAACAATTTCATAGTTGATGATTTGACTTTTGATACGAGGAAAGGGAGAGTCAAACCCCACAAGCGCTTTGGATTTTTGCATCAAGCTTCACATAAAAACGAGAGAGATGTGTCACGGAAAAGATCTCAATGCAACGAGAGGCGAAAACCATTGAGCGTTCGCTTTGATACCAGTGGGAGTATTGAAAGTGTGCGAGGACAAAAAGATCCAAAGACTCTTGCAAGCGAGCAACTTCTGTCCACGTTTACTGACAGTCCATCCATTTTGGAGAACGCCAATCATGACGATTCAATTCCGGCGCTATCCCATCTGGACTGGCCGTACATCCAATCAACATGGGGAATACTCATTGCTTCTATGACCGAACTAGAAAAAAGATGTTTGTCTCAGAGGTAAATAAAATGCAATATTCTTTTTGATTCCCTCTGCGTTTTTAAATGTCTCTTACCGTTTCTCTATTCAATTCCTTAGTTCTTTACTCTCCAGCGCATCTGGTGCCTTTCCATCACATCGTACTCTTGATGTTCATTACTGCTCTCAGGTTAAAGAAATTTGTAAGGAGAACATGATTGCTGAACTCTTCAAATTATCAAACGAAATAGAAGCCTATCCAAAGGAGGTTGAATATGGATGCGAGACACTCAAACAGGTGCTGGAACCGATGGCATTTTCGTATAATAAGGACTTGCCGAAACTTCCAGAAACCATTCCATTGAGCGAGTACCAACTTGACTTCATCGCCCCAGAGAGTAAGTTAGTCGTTAGATATACCAGCAAAATTCAAATTGCAGATCATAGTTTTTCTGACAACTGTATTCTTACTCATCAACTTCCATAATAGTATTATCACCCCCCTGGGGACAGAGAGTCGGCGAAGCATTGAAAGTGATTGCCAACAAATCTCCGTCACTACAAATACCTACATTTCCAGGTGTCGGCTCCATGGATGAGTTCCAACGAGTAAGGGACGCTGCTTCAACCATCTTAATTGCTTTTCAGAAGCAGTTCGACGAGGAGCTCAGCGCAAGACTTGCGCGTAGAAACCATTACGCCATGGACCGTCTTGCCAAGTCACAATCGTACATGGCTGAGTCCATTGCGGCAGTAAGAGGATCTTATAATATTAACGAGCTTGCTACAAAGGCTGCTGATAAATTCCATGCCTATGCGAATGATTGCGCTCAGGCTGCCCTGAATAGTGATATAGACTCACAGCTCAGGACGAAAATCTTACCTGCGCCAGATCAAGTGCCTTTACTATCTTGTAGAGTTATCGTCGGTGGCTTAGGGGCCATGTGTTATGTTACTTACCATCAACTTTTGCTCGTTTCGAAACGGATGCCTATGGTCAGAGGCAACCGTTCTAATTTAGTTCTTCTACAGGACATCGAAGTAGAAGTCAAGATTAGTAGTAGAAAGTCGCGATTGAGTTTATTGCCCTCGATGACAGTTGTGAAGAACAAAAATAACGGAAATGAACTCTTTTCGTTTCGTCCTGCTACTGGAGCACACCTATTCAAGGATTTTGTTGATACCGTGAAGAAATATGCTCAGAGTCCTGACACTGCTGACACTGCCAGCTTTGCTCCTATTCTAAAAAAAATGGTTGCCGAGCATTCCGAGGAATAAGCCATCGATAAAATTATTGGAAATATGAGGTGCAGCGAAATATCGCATTGTCATTGATTGGTACGTGTATATGCTTATAATATAAAACAATATCTAAGCAACTTATGATGAATCATCTGAACAACGCGTTCATGAAATTCCATAGTGGATTGTATGTTTCGTATGTTGAAGTGGGAGAACTTGTCGGATTTTTTGAAGGCGATGACGTTGGCATCCTAGTTGGTATATGAGAGATACTTGGTGACACTGAAGGGCTGACAAAAGGATGTGCCGTTGGGGCTACTGTTGGTGCAGATGTAGGCATTTGACTTGGCAAAACGGTATGCTCAGCTGTAGGACGGAGCGTTGGATTTGACGACGGTACCACACTGGGATTCATTGAAACGCTGGGTTTCAACGAAGGTAAAACACTTGGCGACATTGAAACGCTGGGGCTACTCGACAGAATTCCAGAAGGTCCATTCGATTGTGATGGGTGTTGACTGTGAGCTTGTGAAGGATGCACCGAAACACTGGGTACCGCTGTAGGTGAATTCGAAGGGTTATCAGTTGGCTGCAATGACGGCTTCAATGAAGGATTTGGAGAGGGTCGGTAGCTAGGTCCAGAAGACGCAGATGGGGCATCAGAAAACTTATTTGATGGTCCAGTTGATGGGTCAAGACTGGGAACCAATGAGGGCTGGCGTGTTGGTTCAGAAGATGGATTCCTGGAAGGCATAAAACTCGGCGACGATTCGGGGGAGAAGGACGGAATTTCAGAAGGTATTTCAGAAGGAACCGAGGTGGGCAATAGACTTGGAAGATTCGTTGGTGTTGTTGTTGGATTGCGTGATGGTAACCTTGTTGGAAACATTGTAGGACGGTGTGACGGAATGTCTGTCGGTGATTCACTATGAATTCCAGAAGGAGCACCAGTGGGCGATGGGCTTGGAAGATTCGTTGGTGCTTTTGTGGGATTGCGTGTAGGCAACTTTGTTGGTAAAAATGTAGGACGGCGCGTGGGTTCCTTTGATGGGCTTGGAGTTGGCCTTGAGGTCGGCGAAATAGTTGGTGAGCAGGTTTCGGAAGTGGTAAACTCAAATATTCTTGTCAAACCGCTATACATTCCTTCCATGCTACTGAATGGTGCAGCAACAATGAGTGTCGAGCCATCGTCCGAAAGAGCAACCTTCCCCCCTAAATAATCATTCTTCTTTTTTCCATTAATATTGTCACCAACTCTGACCCATTCCCCCACGCTAGCATATGTAAATAATGTTGTATATCCAGATTCATCGCCATGTCTATCTGTTCCAATGGCACCAACTGCCACAATATCTCCATTCGAAGAAATCGAAACAGATGTACCCGCTAATGATCCTTTTGATTCTCCCAAAATAATTGGTCCTTTTCGCCTCCAATCTTGAATGATCTCAATGAAGTTAAAGACTTTTACAGAACCTCGATTGTTGTCGAATCCATCTCCTCCAATCGCGACCGTCAAACCGTCTCCAGTGAGTGAGATTGATGCGCCAAGATTGTCACCTTCACTTCCATAGATTGTCGAGCCTAGTTGAGACCAAGATGAAGAATCTGCACTCGGTGCAAATATTCTCACATGTCCAGAGTCGAATCCTTTTGTTTTCGATTGACGATTTCCTATGGCCAATACTTGACCGTTATTGGATAGAGAAATAGAGACTCCTCCAGCAACGGCTCCTCCGTTTTCCTCTTCAATTCTATCGCTCACCTGTTTCCATCGTTCATTGTCCTCATTGAAACTATAAACAGTTGTTGCTGTTTTCAAACCTGGTCCTGAACTTGACACAGCAAGAGTGTGGCCATCACTAGACAAAGCTACATCAAATCCAAGATTTTCCCACTTTTGCGATCCAAATATCCAATTACCTTGCTTTTCCCATGTATCCGTAGACCAAATATATCTGAAGACTTTGACTCTACCAGTTTCTTTAAGATCACCGTCATGCCCTGTGGAACCAATGGCAATAATTTTCCCATTTGCTGACAGGGCAAGTGATGCACCCAGCAGCTCTTTTCTATCGCTGCCAGTAATGTCACTTCCTATTTGCTCCCAACTATTTGAGGCTTCTTTAAATTTGTGCACTCTGACGGTCCCCTGTTGGATAGCTGAATCACTGTTGTAAGGCGCTCCAATTGCGACTGTACGACCGTCTGCTGATGAAGCAAGAGCAGAGCCAGAATACTCATAGTCCGATGTACCATGGATAGAATTTTTTTCTTCCCAACTTCCACATCGATTGACCCCGTTAAAGATCATCTCAGCCTCATTTTGTGGGTCGCCATGATCTGTAAAATTCATTTGTGACGATCCAATTGACGTTCTCCGCAGATGTGAAGTTTCACGAGCGACAGATTGCTGTGCAGTGTGAGCACCACCAAGAATGATGAAGGCAAATCTGAGATTCATTGATACACGTAGTTACAGAATGATTTTACTTCACCTATTTGATTTTTAAGTATTGTGAAGACCTCAAATATGCCTGTGATAGTGAAAATTGCTCCTCCTCCTATCGTGAATGAGGAGCGCAGTGTGCTCCTTTGCGCGCCGCCAATTTTGGGAAGATAAAAGATAAAAGTGGCCGCCCGCCAACAACAACGGAACGTTTGAGTTGTTTTTAATGGGAGCGACATTCCGGGCAAATCAATCGCCAAAAAAGGCCACATAGCTACTTAGAGTACTTGTAGGCTTCTTGAAGCAAGGAAAATAACAGACACGTGAGCGAGGAGGGCCTTGAAAATAATAGAGAGAAAAAGTAAGACAACTGATTGATTCATTCATTCACATCTCAGAAGACTATAAAGTTACAGTTAAAACATGAGCGCCACAGATTATCAAGCATCTGATAGAAACATTGACCTTGGAGAAGTTTATCACACCGTTGATGATTTCATCGACCACGAAGTCGAAGTGGTCAAGAAGAGATCTCGTGCATTTCGTAGAGCTTGGGTGCCTGTCATCAAAAGTATCCTCGCTTCAACTGCTGATATCGTAGGGGATTGGGCATTTTATATTCGTACTAAGAATGCCTACGGCCTGGATGAATATGAGACGCCTCTCTATTTCTTTTGCTTGGTAGCTAGTGGCTTTGGGTTCCTTGCAATTATGGGACAACTCCTAAAAAGCTGCTCGTGCATGTCAAAGAACGAGAGCAAATTCAACAAGAAGTGCTTGCCACGAATCAAGTGGCTTCTTGGCTGTGAAATGTTCATAGAGGATATTCCTCAATTGATTCTCACAACTTTGGTGGCCCTTGAAAAGAGAGGTGGTGTTTGGACACCCGTGGCAGTTTTCAATGTCACAACCTCAGCCTTCAATTTCACTTTCAATATTCTTGATATGTTGACGCCCCTTGAAGAAGTGGATGTGGAAGGTGCCAAAACTGAGTAGGGTCACACGCTGTAACGATGAATTCATGTCCTACGGTCTATGCTTAAAATAGATAAGATACCTCGCGTGAGCCATGACAGGCGGAGAGACCAATTCTTTCTAATTTCAAAGTAATAAAATTATAACGTTCTATAAATAATTTGTGTACATTCAAAATAGAACCTTCTAATATGAATATTGAATACAGCTATTGCTTGTTCTCTTTGTTTCTTTTATAATTACATAAAACACTTAGAACTTAGCGATTGCACAACGAAAGTTCCTCAAACCTTATTTTGCTCTTTTCAGGTAACACATTCAAGTGCTACACTCACGATTGACATATCTCACATCTCCACTCATATTGAATATGTATTGATGGTCGTAATTTACTTCCTATCACCAAAAGTAAATCTCACATTTTGAACTTTTTTATACTCCTTTTTATAGATTCACTGACGCATCCTATATACTTTTTAATGACATGAATGGAACAGATCAATCCACCCACCATTTACATTGCCGACGAGGCAGCGTCAACCGCGGTAGAAACAACGTCTACTGCACCTGAAACATCTGCTGATGCTGCAAGCTTATCTGCGGCAGCCTGTGCAAATTTATCAGCTCCAGGTAATTTGATATGAATTTCTTCCCATTCTCCAGAACGAAATTTTGGCTCGAAAATAACATTTTTCGCGTAAGCAAAACCAGCCCCTCCAGCAATCCAAACTGCATAAATCCCCCAGGTGGAGGGATCACTAAGTTTTGCTTCAGCCTCTGCCTTGATATTACGAGGATCAGCCTTTCTTTTTTCAAATGCAACAAAACCTTCTACCATTTCCCTGTCCATCATAAACTTATCAACTTCTAGCTCAACTCTCTCAGGTTCCATACCTTTGTTATCCTTTGTGAACTTTGCAATGATGTCATCACGGCTATCAAGATGGAACAATTGACAGTCAGATGTTGAATGCAATGTAAGATGAATAACGCAATTTCACTGCAGTATCTATCATACTCACTCTCCCAACCATTGCAAAACCTCGTTAGCATTGACACCAATGGCAATTTTTTCCTCGCTAAAACCCAATCTATCAAAAATGGTGTTCTCCTTTGCAGCAGCAGTACCAGTAGCAGCCTCTTCCTCAGCAAAAAACATATTTCTAATTGTAGTTGAGGATGCAGGCTTGACTCCGTGAGGGAGTACAGAGAAAGCTCCAACTGTTGACGAACATAGCGCTGCGGCAGATAAAAGAGAAAACGCAGAAATCTTCATGGTTGATCTGGCGATGCAATACGGTATGTAGGTGAGGAAATGAATGCGTTTTCTTCTGAGAGAGTTGTCAAGTTCAAGTTAGTTGTTGGTTGTTGTTGGATGGCGATCTTTCCACGCTTTTGATGTCTTGCAAAACTTCAATCAGGAGAGGGGCCCTAATCCATTCATATTCCACCCCGCCACAATTGTGACGACCTTTTCAGAAAAGCCAAAGCACAACAGATCCATCCACCTTCAGCTAACGACGGCGTGTCATCAGGCATCACTTACAAATAGTAGTTGTTGCTTTTGTTGTTCCGAACACAACTATATCAGAACATTATCTACGTGTACGAGGCTGTAACCCTAAAATGATGAAATTTACAGTTTTTCTTTCTGCCTTGACTCTTGGCCAGGGGTTCACAATTGCTCCAAGTAAGATTGCAACACCTACACCCACCACTGCCCTCTTTTCGCAACAATTGAATGAAATCGATTCTCGTCGTGCATTCTTCACTGCATCTTCTGCTGCATTGGGATTGATGGGATTGGTTGTTGCTGCACCCGAAGAAGCCTTGGCTAGTGGTGGAGCTACTGCTGGTAAATATACCACCATCCCTATTGCAAAGAGGTAAGATATCGTAAAATAGGGACAATGTTCACTTTTCCTGTTTTCAAAAGCTAACTAACACAACGACAATCAAAATGACAAAACACGTTACAGACGTTACTATGGTCGTGTGCAACAGGCAGTGCACGAATTCCTCTTATTGGGTCCTGCCGTTGTCAAAGGAGATATGAACGATCCTCTAATCCAAATATTCTTCGACATCAACGGTGTCGTCGTGGTCCCTGCCAAGCGCAAGGATATTAACGGCTCATGTACCAAGAAAGATCAAAATTGCAAAGGAAAGGAAATCAGAGATTCTCGTTGGAATGATATGAAGGCTAGCATGTACTTATTGTCAAATGCCTTCAGGATTAATCAAACAAAGGCACCTGATAACTTGCCTTCTGTAAGGGCTGGCAAGGCATTCTTTAAGGAAATTGATGAGATGGAGAAGTTGATCAAGGTTAAGAAGCCAAAGACTTTTGACAAAGCTGCGATTGGGCATTATGCTGCTGCGTTGGACATTCTTGATACTTACTTGGATTTGGTTGAGTTGCCACCTACCGAGAGTGGACATTATGACAAGGAGTTCGACACGTTGGTTGAGAAGAGTGCTCGTATTACATAAGTCAGTGCACTTTTTGGGATATTACTCGTGGAATGGCTGGAAATGCCATGAGTTGCAATCCTTTTGCTTTCTCATCTCTTTTTCATTCGTAAACTAAGAAGATAAATACAATTATGTATTATAAAAACACCTACAGTACGGTACGAGTAATTTCAACTTGGCTGTAGAGGGACTAAATGTACGTGAACAATACACTTTGAACTTACACACGTAAATTGAAAGAGTTTAGCGATGAAATAGGTGCATTTATTTCGAGAGCATGTGTGCCGGACTCTGTGATAATTTTATCGAGATTAGAACACTTTCGAATTCCCAAACAGTTCCTAGAGTTGTCCGTTGAGGTGCACGAAGAAGGCAAAAGGATGAGCAAGCACGAAGCACGATGCGAAGCATGTAATTACTAAAACAACAAAACCTAATCCAACAAAGCCTCGTCACATTCAACAGTTCACATTCCATAAATACCACGCCCTACTCCCTCACAATAAATCCTAAAACGTACATGGCAATGGCTGATATAGAAAAAGACTTCGACCTTGATAACGATGTAGTCGCACCAAGCACGATCGACGACTCAAACGACACGTTGCTCACACTAAGTTTCAACCAAGACGGCGGCTGCCTGGCAGTCGGAACCGAAAAGGGCTTCCGGATTTACAACGTAGTGCTATGTCAAGAAGTGATTCGGAGGAACTTTGATAGCATGCATGGCGGTGGAGGGATCGGAACCATAGAGATGCTGTTTCGGACTAATTTACTCGTGTTGGTAGGAGGTGGTGCTTCTCCCCAATATCCACCGAATAAGGTGCTGATTTGGGACGATGACCTTGGCAAACCGATAGGAGAGCTATCTTTTCGACAAAAGGTCTTGACTGTTCTGTGGAGAAGAGATCGGATTTGTGTGGCGTTGAGGGATAGAGTCTACGTATATAATCTCGTCAATTTTGCTTTGTTAGATACGATTATCACTGGCGGGGAAAATAATGGTCTGGGATTACTCAGCATCAGTACAGATGCCGGAGGGGACTCAGGGGCTTTAGGAGGTGGCGATGATAGCGGGTGGGTGCTTGCTTGTCCTTCTGTGCAAAAAGGCCAAGTGCGAGTAGAATTGTACGGAATGCGCAAGAATATCTTGATTGATGCGCATGAGGGTGCAATTGCGGCTCTAGCTCTTTCAGGAGATGGATCATTATTAGCAACTGCATCGGAGAGAGGAACGCTCATTCGTTTATTTGAGACTGGGAAGAAAACAAGAGGTGCTTTTGCATCAAATCCTAGTCCTTCATTGCATCCACCAGGTACACCGATTCGTGAATTCAGACGTGGAGTGGAACATGCCACGATTGGTTGTCTATCATTTAGCCTTGATAAGTTTTGGTTAGCTTGTGCTAGTGACCGCGAAACCGTTCATATCTTCAAAGTTTACGACGAGGATGTCCAAAATTCAGATGGACAGGGGACCTCACGTCAACCGAAGTCACCCACAAAACCGAAACCGAAATCATCTCTTTCCTACGCTTCCAAATATGCAAAGAAGATGCTACCAAGTATGCTCACCAAATCGCCCAAAAAATATTTGCAAGGAGAGCAGTCGTTTGCTCAAGTTCGCGGAGGTATCACTCGTCCACAACTTTGTGCATTTGTTCCTGATACACCATATACTATTGCTGTTGTTGGACAGGATGATTTTGGGAATGGTTGTATCCTGCTTGCTAATTTTGGATCGCACAATGACACTGGGCCCCAACAACCTGCGGTCAAGGGAGAGGCAAAGAGAATTGCGTTCCACCGATTTTTCAAGAAGGGCATGGATAAAAATAACCTTTCCAAAAACAAGCCTAAGGTTTTGTTTACAGGAGATACTCAAGTTATTTGTAGTGATGAAATTGATGCTGCGGGCGAAGTGGATACTTTAAGAACTGCCGTTGATCAGCTCTCATTTGGTGATACCTCTGAGGGCAATGCTGCAAAAGAAGAAGATGCCACTGGCAAGCAAAATGAAGAAGTTCCCGACGAGAAGAAAGAATACGACGAGACTAATGCGGAAGGCGCGGAGCGGCAGGAGGAAACTGGAAAGGACGAGAGTCACTGAGAGAAAAGAACTCATGCATTTTTGTGAAGTTATTATGTACATTTCACTATTTTTGAATGATAAATTTAGTTTATTTGGTTTGAAATACATTCTGAATCATTGGTTTAGCAACCGATGCAGCCGCACGATCTAATTCATCTACCATCGCAGGATCGAGTTTCCAGCCATATGCTCCTAGATTCTCTCTTGCTTGCTCCAATGTTCGCACCCCAGTAATAGGGACAGTATCTTTGCATAACGCCCAATTAATTGCTACCTGAGTTTGGCTTTTCCCTAAATCTTTTCCAATCACCTCCAGAGTGTTCAACAGATTCTGTGCACCTGGCAGGAGTTCTCTGAACAGTTGACGTCTCGGATTAGTAGCTCCGCTTGGCAAATTATCAAGAGTATATTTCCCTGTCAGCAGACCCAAACAGAGCGGAGAATAGCTAATTAAACGACAATTTTCTTCTTCACACACTGCATTCATATCTTTTGCAACTTGGTATGTCATCAGAGAATACTGTATTTGTGCAGTTGCAAGAGGAACATCACGATCCTTCATGTATTCACTAATTTTCTTGAATTGCAGTGGACCATAATTGCTCACACCAACTGCTTCGCAAAGCCCCTCATCATACACATCCGCAATTCCCTCCCATAGTGCTTTCTCTTGAAATGGTTGATAATTCGCAGTGGACCAATGCAACTGAGCTAAAGTAAGTTTATCTTGCTCAAGCCTTCGAAGCGAACCCTTTACTGATTTAACCATCGACTGCGGTGTCACTCGCCACGGGTATGGTGCAAGTTTTGTGGCAACTTGCTGTGGCGGAGGCACAGTGCTCCCAGATTTTGGGGCAAGGAAGGAAAATAACCCCTGCTGCCCTTCGTTTGAATTTTCACCAGCTGCCACAGTCTTTTCCTCCATATATCTCCGTTCGAATTGTCCCAGCAAAATCTCTGCTCTGCCATTCAGATCCATGGTCCCATAACTATCTGCAGTATCGAAAATTGAAACGCCAGCATCTCGCACTGCACGGTATGCTTCATATATATCTT
>Ga0115005_10002516_pt1 | contig 14583 bp, 16 predicted proteins | sample ArcOceMetagenome_FD_87163 | JGI IMG/M metagenome (GOLD analysis project Ga0115005, IMG submission 87163) | Marine eukaryotic phytoplankton communities from Arctic Ocean - Arctic Ocean - Greenland ARC118M Metagenome | ecosystem: Environmental > Aquatic > Marine > Oceanic | place: Arctic Ocean... | reverse complement strand
CCCTTTTTTTATGCTATTTTAATTAACTCTAATAATATTAATGCGCATGCCCATGTTCTAGTTCTTCTTTTTCTGCTGCTCTTACTGCAATAATTTCAACATCAAAACTTAGGTTCATTCCTGCTAAAGGATGATTTAAATCCAACACAACTTCTTCCTCCTTAATTTCAGTAACAAATGCTAAAACCGGACCTTGTTCTGAATCTAATTGGACTTCCATACCAATTATTAGTTCCTCATCTTTTTCCGGTTTAAATCCACTTTTTGGTAAAGTGTGCATAGCTTCTTCGTTTCGCTCACCATATGCTTCTTTTGCATCTACTTTAATAAGCTCCTTAAAACCAATTTCTTTTCCTTCTAATTGAGCTTCTAATCCAGGGATTAACATTCCAACACCTTGTAGGTACGAAAGAGGTTCTCCACCTACAGAGCTATCAATAGTGTCTCCTTCATCCGTTGTTAAAGTATAATGCATTGTAACAACGCTTTTGTCTTGAATTTTCATTGTAAAATATTTTTTCAAAGGTAGGAGTTTATACTATTCTCTGCTACTAAAGGAGTGTAATAATTATTGTAAAATAATTTAGATTTGTATCTATTATGAAGAGAAAAGTTTTGTTAGGATTGATTTGTTTTAGTTCGATGATTTGTTTTGGTTTTGAAAGTGACTTGATTTCAGAAAGACCAGGTCAGGCTTATACACCATATTGCCTTAAGAGTGGAGAGGTTCAATTTCAATTAGGTGCCAATATTCAAGAGTCTGTATTTAATAATAACGTTATTCGTTTTGGATTAGGTGAGTTTTTTGAAATTAGTACTGTTATCGATTATACTTTTGAAAACAAGCTATTTGTAGCTCCCAATGTTGGATTCAAATTATTGTTGAAAGAGAGCGATAGAAACATTTATTCTTTACAATACGGAACAAACCTACACCAGTTTACCGATGATTATTTCACCAATACGTTATCTTTTATTTCAAGTCACACCTTGTCGGATAAGGTTGGCGTTACTTTTAATGGAGGGATTAATTACATGGCAAGTGAAGACGAATTGTCTAATAATTATGTTTTAAGTCTAAGTTTTAATCCAACATCCAAAATTGGTTTAGTTTTTGAAAATTACGGAGAATTGAATGATTCTTTTAAAAGTTATTTTGATGTAGGTATAGGATACCTTGTTTTTCCAGTTTTACAAGTCGATACTTACCTAGGGACAGGACTTGAAAATAAGAGCGAAGATTTGTTTATTAATTTAGGCTTAACTTATCGATTCGATTCAAACAGTAAATCATATGAATAAAGTATTATTAGTTTTTTGTTTGTTTTTAAGCTTCTGCTCTTTCGCCGTGAAGGTTGCTCCGTCAGACTCAAACTTTACGTATACAGGAAGGTTTGATTTCAGCGCTAAAAAAGTTGTTTCATTTGGTTATACAGGGGCTAAAATTAAGTTTGATTTTAAAGGAGAAGTTTTAAGTATTGGTCTTTCTGATTGGTCAGATGGATTCGCAGAACATGAAAACTATTATAATATAATACTAAATGGAAAAGTCATAGATGTAGTAAAAGCTACTGCTGGATTGAAATACTATAAAATAGACCTGCCTTCTAATGATGTATTTTATAAGATTGAAATATTTAAACGAACCGAAGTAGCTTGTGCTATAGGTGTTTTTCATGGTGTTAAATTTAATGTAGGAGAGTTACGTAAATCAATTAATATCAAAAGAAATATCGAATGGGTAGGAGATTCCTTTTTGTGTGGTTATGGTAATATGGTTTCAAATAACCCTCCTCCAAATGGAAACCCAAGTACTGGCTTTCATGCAAAAAATGAAAATGGATATGAGTCTTTTGGTGCAATTACATCTAGAGCTTTAGCTGCAAACTTTTATTCAGTTGCTATTTCTGGAAGAGGAGTTTCTCGTAATTTTGATGGTTCAACAACCGGAGTTATTCCGTCTATCTATGAATTAATTTATCCCGATAGTTTAGGTGCAAAGCATTATTATTTTGAGATAAATCAAGATTTGGTTGTTATAAAACTAAGCACCAATGATTTTGGTCCGGAAATTCAAAGTCCTGCGATATTATTAGATTCTACAAGTTTTGTTAAAGCATATCTTAGTTTTATTGATATCGTGGTTAAACATAACCCCGAAGCAAAAATTATTTTGGCAATAGGTGGCGGCTTATCTGACGGGTACCCTCTAGGTTTAAAAAGGTTGAGTAGATGTAGATCTTGGGTTAACGTCATTTTAAACGAGTCAAAATTAGCGCATTCAAATAAATTTGCTTTTTTTGAATTTAAAACCATTTCTGCCCCTTATGGTGAGGACTGGCATCCAACCATAAAATCTCAAAATAAAATGGCTAAAGAAGTTACACCTTTCATTAAGGAATTTATGGACTGGTAATCTATTAAAGCATCCTTCAATTCCTTATCTTCACAATCAAATCGATCCCATGAAATTAATATATTCTCTTTTACTAATTACTTTCTGTCATAGTATTTACGCTAATCCGTTTGAAGTTTTTACAACTAAGAATGGATTAATAAATAACCACGTTAACTGTATTGAGAAAGGATCAGATTTTTTGTGGATTGGTACAAATAAAGGGATTAATAGAATTGTATTTGAAGGAGGTAAGCCGATTAAGTTTTCGCCAAGACGAACATCTGTTCCTGTTTTAAGTTTGGAGGATGACGGTAAAAATGTTTGGGTTGGGTTAAAAGGTAAAGGTGTTTATTGGATGCCTAAGAAAAATTATAAATTCATCGGATTTAGAAAAGATATTCTTGGGGATAAGACAATTATAGGGATTGAACGAAAAGGAGATCTTTTGTATATATTAACTCCTCATATCAAATACACTTTTAACGTTACGAAAAAATCATATCAAACGGAGAACATTGAAATGCCTTCCAACTATAACCCTGTGATTAAAGCTGGGGGTAAAGAGCTTCAAGTTTATAAAGGTGTTTTGTCACGGTACAACGCAGCGACTAAGTCGTTTCGTTCATTTAGCCTTGCAGTTAAGCCTTTAGTCAATACTTCATTTCGAAATAGAGAAGTGATTGGGAGTGAAAAAGGATTGATTTTTTATGACGCGGATTTAGATACCATTCATTTTGGAGATCCGCTCATGATGTTATCACAATTTTCCATTAACGGAGAAGATACATTAACTGATGACTTGGATTTAAATTGGGATGATTATGTTTTCAACTATCAATTTGATTTTAAGGAGCTAGGAGAACAAGAAACAGTCAGTTTGACATACACGTTAGCTGGTAATAATACTGAGTTCTCGGATACCGTAAATGCTGTTGAAGGAATTGAATTGAAAGGGTTAGAACACGGTGATTACGTTATAAAGGTTTCAGCCTCCAACTCCAAAGGAATTGCTGCAGTAAATTCTTTGAAGTATAAATTTAGTATTGCCAATCCTTTGAAGGACTCGATTTGGTTGTACCTAATTATAGCTCTAATTACTGGAGTATGGACCATGTTAGTTATAAGAATTACAGTTTCAAAATATAAGAAGGATGTTAAGGTATTAGAAGATGCTCTTTTAGAAAAGACGAATAAATTAAATCAAATTGAAAAAGCTCAATATGGTTTGGTAGACGATCAGGAGGTTAAGCTTTAATTATTTTACTTTTCACCGATTAAATTATCGATGTAATAGTATGTTATTGAATTTTAGTAAAAAACGAAGTGATTTACAACAATTACCGTTTAGATATTTAGACTCGATAAGTTTTTCAATTTAATTAACAATAGGTTCTTATCATACATAACCCGAAAATTGATTTTTTATATTTCTCAATAATTCTCTTTTTAAGAAAAAGTCAGTTTTTTACAATGCTATTTTAGGGTTGAAATGATAAAGAGGATGACTTACTTTCCGTTGAATTCATTCATAACCCTTTGAACAGGATTGATGGGGAAAGATTTTATAAGATCAGTTACTAATGTAATTCTTGCCGTTAAGTCCTTGTTTTCACCTTCGGACCATTCGCCTAAAACATAATCTACTTGTTTCCCTTTAGAGAATTCAGCAGCTATCCCAAATCGAACTCTTGAGTAATTTGGATTTCCTAAAACTTCTTGAATATTTTTCAATCCGTTATGGCCACCGTCACTTCCTTTTGGTTTAAGGCGAATCTTACCGAAAGGTAAAGAAAGTTCATCTGTGATAATAAGAACACGTTCTTGAGGTATTTTTTCCTGTTGCATCCAATAACGAACTGCCTTACCTGATAGATTCATGTAAGTTGAGGGTTTTAAGCAGATTAAAGTCCGGCCTCTATGTTTCAGTTCGGCAACATCTCCAAGTCGGTCTGTCCTAAAAGAAGAATTGGACGCATCAATTAATGCGTCCAATATCTTAAAGCCAATGTTATGGCGTGTATTCTTATATTCTGACCCAATGTTACCTAATCCTACGATTAAGTACTTCATGGATAATATTATTAAGCTTCAGCAGTTGCTTCTTCTTCATTCGCTGCCATTCTTGCGTTACGAGTAATCTGAACTCTTGCAACTACAGCACCTGGAGCATTTAAAATTTCAAACCCTTCAACAACAGGAAGATCTTTAACCTGTACAGCTTCACCTAACTCAATTCCATTAACATCAACATCAATTGTTTCAGGAATAGATTCAATTGAACCTCTGACTTTAATCTTTCTCAAGATAGTTTGTAAACTCCCTCCCCCTAAAACTCCTGGCGCTACACCTACAGTTTTAACTGGAATTTCAACAATAACTGGTTTGTTAGCTGGAGCCAATAAGAAGTCAGCGTGTGTTAATTTATCTGATACAGGATCAAATTGAGAATCCTTAAGGATTGCGTTAACTTTATTTCCAGCAACTTCTATTTCAGCAACGTATGCGTCTGGAGTATAAATTAACTGCTTAAAAGAAGCATCTGGTGCAGAAAAATGAACTGGAGTTTCTCCTCCGTATAATACACATGGAACATTTCCATTAGCTCTTGCTTGAGCAGCATATTTTTTTCCTAGGTTCTCTCTAGCTTCTCCTTTAATTTGAACAGTTTTCATAACTTATAATTTAAAATTTTATGCAATAAAATGCTTGCTTATCGATTGTTGACTTAATAAATTCTCAATAACAGTTCCGAATAAATCAGAAACGGTTAATACTTTTATTTTTTTATTTTCTTTAGCTAACGGAATAGTATCAGTAACAACTAGTTCAGTTAAAACAGAGTTTTCAATTCTTTCATGAGCTGGACCCGATAAAACTGGATGAGTACAACAAGCTCTTACACTTTTTGCACCATGCTCCATCATCATAGCAGCAGCTTTGGTTAAAGTTCCAGCAGTGTCAATCATATCGTCTATGATTACAACATCTTTTCCTTTAACATTACCAATTACTGTCATTGCTGATACTTCATTGGCTCTTTCTCTTTGCTTATAACAAATCGCTAAATCAACATCAAGGTATTTAGCGTATGCATTGGCTCTTTTAGTACCTCCTGTATCAGGAGCTGCCATAACAATATCTAAACTCTCTTGTTCTTTTAATGATTTGATGTAGGGTAAGAAAATCGAACTTGCATATAGATGATCAACAGGAACTTCGAAAAATCCTTGAATTTGATCAGCATGTAAATCCATTGTAATTACTCTCGTAACTCCAGCAGCAGATAATAAGTTAGCAACAAGTTTAGCACCTATTGAAACTCTTGGTCTGTCTTTTCTATCCTGACGTGCATAACCATAATAAGGAAGCACAGCAATAATATTTGCAGCACTGGCTCTTTTTGCAGCATCAACCATTTGCAAAACTTCGAATAAGTTTTCAGTTGGCGGCACTGTGCTTTGTACAATAAACACATCCTGACCTCTTACCGACTCTTCGAAAGATGGCTGAAATTCACCGTCACTAAACCTGAAAATTGTAACCTTTCCAGTAGTAGTACCCATCTTTTCAGCAACTTTATTTGCTAAGTCTTGAGTAGCCGATCCAGCGAAAATTTTAAACTTATTTGCCATAATTCCTTAGTATACTAAAACAAAATCCCCCAAAAGAGGTCAACAAAGATAAATAATTAATTTTGATTAATCCAACTCTAATTGTTAATAAGCGACTCTCTTCAAAGTAAGATTGAAATGAAGCGCTCTCAAAGTGATTTAAAATGTTATATCCTTGTTATTTAGCTTCTTATAATTCTTTAAATAACTGCTTTTTAGTAAAGATAGTATACTTGTTTAAGTAATGTAATTATGAACTTATTAAATTGAGAATCTGTTTTTAATCTACATCATTTTATTGGTGCTTTTAATGTCTTCATTTCAGTTTATCAAATATCAAAAAAATCAGATGATCAAGTTTTTATTTAAAGCACACTTGATCATGTTAAATGTGTTCATACCTAACGTGAATTTGGTATGAATACATTTAAAGCTGTTTTTGAGGCGAGTAATTAAACTTAGGCTTAGTCGAAGAAGGTTTAAAATAATCAATTCTGACTTCAAGTCAACAGTGATTCAATAACTGTGGTGTTTTGATGTATTGATGGTTTAATAAGTAGGGTTTTTATGTTAGCTTTAATTTAAATACAGTAATGGAAACCAACCTGATGTTGCAAAGTGAAAAACAGGATTTAATATCTCATTAAATAAATATCAGTCTTAACCTTTTTTTTATCTAAATTTGCTTTCTTTGTTCAAAATGCTCGAGTGGCGGAATTGGTAGACGCGCTGGATTCAAAATCCAGTTCTTTCGGGAGTGCGGGTTCGATTCCCGCCTCGAGTACATTTATTAAAATTAACTAAACCCTAACTTGTTTTTAATTAAATAGTTAGGGTTTTTTATTGTTTAAAGGTTATTCATTTTTGTACGGTTTCTGTACTGGAAAAATTTTAAAGTGTCTATAATTTAAACCTTTTCTTAAACTTTATGCCTTAGTTTTTAATCTAAACATTACTTATAAGCCTCGAAATGACTGTTAACTCACTCTTTATATGACTTGTCTAATATTTAACTATTAAACTCAGGAAATAAATTTATTTGGAATTGCAACTAAAAGGTGAAGAAAAAAATTAAGTTGCTGATTTTATGTTATTTTTTTGATTAAATTCTAAGATTGATTTTCTGTTTAAAGCTGAATGCCTTCTTTTTTTATTGTACCAAGTTTCGATGTATTTAAAAACCTGTAATTCTGCTTCCATTCTTGTTTTGTATTTATGATGATAAATTAATTCAGTTTTGATGGTTTTAAAGAAACTTTCAGAAACTGCGTTATCCCAACAACCCCCCTCTCTACTCATACTTTGTTTTACCAAACGGTTCGGTTTTAAATAATTAGTAAACGCCTTACAAGCATATTGAATGACTCTGTCAGAATGAAATAATAACGGTTCTGCAATGTTTCTGTTAATATTAGCCATTTACCAATCTGGAATTACGGCATCCTTAGTAAACATGATTTTACTTAAACTCCAACCCACTACAGCTCTATCCCATAAATCTATTATTACATTTAAATATAGCCATCCTTGGCTTGTTTTTACATAAGTAACATCAGACACCCATACTTCATCAGGCCTACTTACAACAAAGTTTTGAGCCAGTAAATTTTGAGCTACAGGATAACGATGACTGGAATTTGTAGTTACTTTCCATTGCTTTCTAATTTTACCTTGTAAGCCTTCCTCTTTCATTAATTTAGCCACTCTTTTTCTTGAAACTAGAAAGCCTTCACTTTTTAATTCCTGATGAACACGAGGACTTCCCTAAGTTTTATCAATGACTTTAAATGTTAAGTTTTAAATTAACACCTTCCAAAGCTCTCCTAACCATAGGTTAATTTTTCCATTTATAATAGCAACCATTATTAATTTTCATTACCCGACACATCTCTTCAACCGAAAATAATTTATATGATTCTCAATGAATTTATATTTTTTCAATCGTTCTTGGAAAAGATGCTCACCGTCTTTTTTAAGATGTCCCGTTCTTCTTTTAAATCTTTATTCTCTAGGCGTAAACGCTTTAATTCTTCTCGTTCAGAGTCCAGAATACCTTTCGACTTAACTACTCCAGGGAATACTTAGTCTTCTCCTTGTGCGCGTTTTTAGCGACTTACTTTCTTAATAAAGACTTGAAGAATTAAATATATACTTAGCAATGCAACTCCTTCAACACAATACGAACGCGTTGCAATCACACGTAAGTTATTGCCTATATTTACCAAAGGTGCAAGGAGATTTAGAAGAACCAAGAGAGAAATGTTACAAATGTATGAGGGTTGCAAGCTCATGTATTTGTAAACACACTAACCCTATCTATACTAACACTCGTTTTGTTATTTTGATGCATCCGAAGGAGCACAGAAAAGAAAAAAACGGGACAGGGCGCATGACGAATCTTCAATTGGAGAATTCAGAAATTATAGTTGGTGTTGATTTTACCAATAATAAGCGTGTAAATGAAATACTGGCTAACGAAAAAAACGGTTCTTTTTTACTTTATCCTGGGCAAGAAAATTTTAACTTATCGGTTAATAAAAGTTCAGAAATTGTTTCCTTTTTGGGTAATAGCCCATACATCTTCATTCTTGATGGCACATGGCCCTGCGCACGAAAAATGCTTAAATTAAGTAAGAACTTGCATAAACTAAAAAGAGTGAGTTTTGATAATGAAATCAAATCAAAATTTATTATAAAGCAGCAACCAGAATCTCTTTGCCTTAGTACCATTGAGTCAGTTTATACTGTAATAAACTTACTTAAAGGAAGTGGTTTAGAGCAATCCAATACAGAGAAGTTCCTTGCTCCTTTTGAAAAAATGATCGAGTTCCAAGTTAAATGTATTTTAAGCCCAAACAACAATCACTATCGTCCGAACACGAAAACAGAAATCATTGCTAAGAACATGTATAAGAAGCCTACGCAAAGAAATATTGTTTTTGAAGAAAGATGAAAATGGCACTTCATCAATGGTATTTAACTAAAACATTTCTACTATCATTTGTAATACACAATAGTTGTAGAAAGATCTTTATGTATTCACTTAAAGTTTCCTCAGTCGTACCTCCTTCTGAATGACGGGTTGGGTTAAGATTACACACTAAATACTGGTGCTTGATTGTAGCGAAATTCTATATCTAAAAGGACTTGAAGTCCGACTCGTATCTTCGCAGTAAAAAAAAATTAAACATTACAAACCTGATTTGAACGCGCTCGAGGTGCTGAAATAAACACTTTAAAACGGCTACTAAAATGGTTTTTTCTGGATAGGGAATTAACAATACTTCTCATATCATTCGTCATCTATAGTTTTAGCGAAGGATCTTTAAGTATTACCATAAACTTTCCTCAGTCGTACCTTCTTATGAATAACACAAAGGAATTAATAAAGCAGGGTGACGGTTACCAAATAAATTAATAATAAAATAAGCAGCTCTCTCTCCCATTGCTAAACGCATAAGTCACATTCCTGTATCAATTAGAATTTGAACCTAGCAATCCTTTATTATCTTTGATAAATGATTACAAAGCTTAAATCGAAGCTGCATGAAGTTATATTTGAAGCAGATACAAAAGCAGGTAAAGCTTTTGACGTCGCTCTTTTAATAGTAATTGCTCTAAGCGTGTTACTCACAATGCTAGAGACGGTTCCTTCTTTAGGCAAAAAATATGAAGTCATATTTAATTGGAGTGAATGGATCTTCTCAGCTCTTTTTACCATTGAATACGCACTAAGAATTTGGGTTGTAACGAACTCGAAAAAATATATTTTCTCGTCAATGGGAATAATCGATTTTTTGGCGACTATCCCAACCTATATTGCAATTTTCATCGTAGAAGGACAGTACTTTGGCATGCTTCGAATATTTAGAGTTTTAAAACTAGTTCGGTACATGGAGGGAGCAGATACACTTAAAAAAGCATTAATGGCTACAAGAGGTAAAATTGTTGCTTTCTTAGTTTTTGTTTTCTGCTTGGTTGTAATTATGGGTACGATTATGTATGTGATTGAAGATAAACAAAACGGATTTACCAGCATACCAAAATCCGTTTACTGGTCTATCGTTACATTAACAACAGTTGGTTATGGTGACATTGCCCCTCAAACAGCACTTGGTCAATTTTTAGCCTCTATTATAATGGTTATGGGTTATGGAATATTAGCTGTACCAACGGGCTTGGTTAGTGTAGAAGCAATTAAAATTGATAGAAAATCGCTTAGTACTCAAGTATGTCAAAACTGTAATGATGAGAATCATTTAGCAGAAGCTAAACACTGTAAATCTTGCGGTGAAAAGCTTGCTTAGAATGCATTCAAATTAACCGTTGATATAATTAATTATATGTCTTTCGCTTAATTAACCCTAAGAAGAAAAAAAGAGGATTTTACACTTTTTTTGGTTTGCCTCCTATTTTCGAATTCAAATTTATCACAAGACTTTAAAACTGCTTAACAAAGTATTTGAAACGATCAGTAATCGAATGCTCTTAACATGTTCAAATATTTTTAACAGAGTGTATAATTCTTATTAAAAAAGCACGCTACAATTTATATACTTTACAACTTGATTTGTAAAGAAAAACAAGCTTAATTCTGAGTTTGAGTATTATTACCTGATGAAAACAAGTATATTTTACTTTTACCAGCTACCTGTTCTGATGACTCTTCCACTTTCTTATCTATTCGTCGATTTATGTTCTCGTTAACTACCTCAAAAGGGTTAGTGAATAAATTTTATACCTAAATATTGGTATTGCAACCATGTTTTTCAATACATATTTTTGCATTATATTTTTGAATTATGAACAATTATAGCACCTTGAAACATAAAGAATGGACGTGTGAATTTTCAAAAGATAGTTTTAGTCTAACCCATTCAGGAAAAAAAATAGTTGATAGTTATGATGGATATTCTGAACTTATAACAGCACTTTCGAAATATTTATGTCGAAAACACCGGCTTAACTGTCCTCGAAGAAATTTTAGAATTGAAAACGACCAAAACATTTGTAGTGTTTTAATTTCTCATAACGAATCAGAGGAATTTTTAAAATTCATTCAGAAAGTTTCATTAAATATATCAAAAATTAAAAATGAAACTCAAGCAGTTGAACGATGTAATTTCATGCAAGCCAAAGAAGGGATACTTTCAAATTTCTCATTAAACTAAAATTAACTCAAAACACACAGGAAATGAAAATAGGACTTTTTTATGGTTCAGACACAGGAAGAACTACTGCAGTAGCCGAACAAATTAAAGAAAATCTTGAATCTAGATTAGGCATCGATATGTTTGATGTAGTAGATTTCAAAAAAGAAGATATTGTTAACTATGATTACCTAATAATTGGTCTTTCAACTTGGTATGACGGAGAGTTACAAAGTGATTGGGATAATAATTTCAATGAGTTTTGTGAAATTGATTTCACAGGAAAAACAGTTGCTCTGTATGGTTTAGGAGATCAAATAGTATATTGTGAATATTTTATTGACGGAGTGGGGATTTTAGGAGAAAAAATTCTTGATTCAGGAGGGTCTTTAATTGGAAAATGGTCAACCGAAGGTTACCTACATACAGATTCAAAAGCTGAACTAGAAGAAGGTGAATTTTGTGGTTTAGCCATAGATGAAGATACTCAAGAAGAATTGACAGTAGAAAGAATTGTTATCTGGTGCGATCAAATTCACAAAGAATTTACCTCTTTACAATTAAACTAATATTAAGACAAATATTAAGACAAATTAAGGAAATGAATTTTGTAAATACAATTCATTAATTCAATAATAATAGCTTTTGAGTTGATTTTTTTCTATTTAAACTTAATAAGGTTTACAAAGTTTAAATATATTAGCATATATAAAATATAAAAGAGAATGAAAAAAGAAACTATATCTATCCACGGAGGATACGAAACTGAACCAACTACGAAATCAGTTGCGGTGCCAATTTACCAAACAGTTGCGTACGAATTTGATAATGCTCAACATGGAGCTGATCTTTTTAACCTTGAAGTTGCTGGAAATATCTATAGCAGAATTATGAACCCTACAGTGGGTGTTTTGGAGGAAAGAATGGCTGCTCTTGAGGGTGGTGTTGCTGCTTTGTGTGTTAGTGCAGGAAGTGCTGCCATAAACTATGCTATTTTAAATATAGCCGAAGTTGGTGATAATATTATTTCAACTCCTCAATTATACGGAGGAACTTATACCCTATTTGCACACATGCTTCCAAAGCAAGGTATTGAAGTAAGATTTGCAGAATCTGACAAACCTGAAGACATTGCAAAATTAATAGATGAAAAAACTAAAGCAGTTTACTGCGAAAGTATTGGAAACCCAGCAGGAAACATTGTAGATATAGCCGCTATTGCAAAAGTAAGTAAGGAAAATGGTGTTCCCCTTATCGTTGATAATACAGTTGCATCTCCTGTTTTAATAAACCCTATTGAGCATGGTGCTGATATTGTAGTTCATTCGATGACTAAATATATTGGTGGTCATGGAACAACAATGGGTGGAGTTTTAGTTGACGGAGGAACGTTTGACTGGGTGAAGCACAAAGATAAATTCCCTATGTTAAACGAACCTGAGCCTTCATATCATGGTGTTGTTTATACAGAAGCATTCGGAGCTGCTGCCTATATTGGACGTGTAAGAACTGTAGCATTAAGAAATACAGGTTCCGCATTAAGCGCAATGGCAGCTTGGCAAATATTACAAGGTTTAGAAACTCTTCCACTTAGAATGGAAAGACATTGTGAAAATGCAATATCTGTAGCTAAATTTCTAGAAAATCATGAGGATGTTTCATGGGTTAATTATGGAGGTTTAGAAAGCAGCGAATTTAATGGTTTAGCAAAGAAATATTGCGATGGAAAGCCTTCTTCACTAATGACATTTGGAATTAAAGGTGGCTTTGAAAAGGCTGAAAAGTTTTACGATTCTTTAAACCTATTTAAAAGATTAGTGAATATTGGTGATGCTAAGTCACTTGCTTGTCATCCTGCTTCAACTACCCACAGACAAATGAACAAAGAAGAACAACAAAAAGCTGGCGTAAGCGAAGACTTACTTAGGTTATGCGTTGGTATTGAACATATTGATGACATCATCGAAGATTTAAACCAAGCTTTTGTTGCTGCTAAATAATAGCGCAATTAACTATTCGTCCTGAATTGGACTTATTGCTTTTACAGTACAACTAAGCCGGAATAGAAAATCTATTCCGGCTTTTTTTTATAAAATGAGAGAAAATACTATTCTTCCTAAATGTGAAATAAATCAAATTGGCAGATTGAACTTCAAGAGAAACATATTAATCGTTGTAATTGATATAAATTGTAGAAAACAATAATTTGATGTGATTTTAAAATTGGTTTAGCTTATCTATAAGACCTAATAATTAACAGTTTTTTTTTAAAAAAAATAGAACGGATTACTAAAGCAAAACCTTTAGTAATAATTACAAATGAAAACTAAAAAAACTTGCTTTAATAGCACTTATAAATAAAATGCCAAGCTATAACTATCTATATTCATTTAATTACGATATCCACAATAGTAACTTATCAAAGTTGGTATCGAGACAGATTTTTAAGGAAGAAGAAAAAGATAAAGTCCTATTATCCAATAAGCGGGTTGACCTTTTAATTAGTCCATTTATTAAAAATAGGATCGAAATAATTGCAGTTTCAGAAAACTATTCTGAATTAATTCATAAAATTAAAATTGAAAAAATTAAAATTGAAGCCTTTAATGTTGAATACGTTATTATTGAAGGTGACTCTACTGAATTTAGTAAACGGAAAGAGAAATTAAAAGACATTGGGTTTAGTATTGAAGGTAACCCTAATTTTAAATCACCAAAAATCACTTATTCAATATGCTTTTACAACAACACTTGGTACTTTGGTGTTTTATCAAAACATAATGTGGACTGGTATAAGCATAAAAAAAAACCATATTCCTTTAGTAATTCAATTGGAATGGATATTGCAAAAACTCTTGTAAGTATCGCTTCCGAGGAAAACAAATTCAATAAATTATTAGACGTCTGTTGTGGGGTTGGAACAATTATGTTAGAAGCTTGTGCTTCTGGATTTAGTATTGACGGATGTGACATTAATCCAAAAAGATGTGAACAAACTAATAAAAACCTTGATTTTTATGGCTACTCTTCAAGTGTTTACAGTTCTGATATCAAGGACTTGAACAAAAAGTATGATGGAGCGATTATAGATCTACCTTATAACATGTATAGTTATTCTACTGATTTAACAACGGCTAATATTATTGAGTCAACTGCTAAATTGGCGAATCGAGTAATTATCGTTTCTATCGCTGATATTGAAAGTATTATAAAAAAGGCAGGGCTTGTAATTCAAGATTACGGTACTGCTGAAAAAAGAGGTAAATCAGGATTCGTACGAAATATTTGGGTTTGTGTAAAATCAGAAAAACAGGCTTAATATTTAAGCCTCAATTAAATTTATTTACTTTCACCGTAAAATAATAGTCTTTAAGCTTCAAGTGTTTTTTTAAGGATTAAGCACAATATAAAATGTTGAATAATG
>Ga0115005_10002514_pt1 | contig 14593 bp, 11 predicted proteins | sample ArcOceMetagenome_FD_87163 | JGI IMG/M metagenome (GOLD analysis project Ga0115005, IMG submission 87163) | Marine eukaryotic phytoplankton communities from Arctic Ocean - Arctic Ocean - Greenland ARC118M Metagenome | ecosystem: Environmental > Aquatic > Marine > Oceanic | place: Arctic Ocean... | reverse complement strand
GATAGTCAGCCTTGCTGGTATAACTCTAGCGCAACTATTCCGCCTGTGATATTTAATGTGTTTACTCAAAGTCATGCATCATTCTTATCAAAAGGATGGATAGAAGATGGGTTCTGCACACATCGAACCATTGATGATGTCATGTATGAGTGTATTCAATATGAGATACAGACTGACTTTTCGGCCCAGGCAATATTCACAGAAGGACTCTTTCGAGCAATAGATACTCAGAGTTATTTTGAGACACTAGGTACAACGACATCAACCGGATATTGGTTGTCAGATACATTAATACCAGACGCTAATCAGTATCCAGCCAGTGCAAACACAGTAGAGGGATTTCCGAACATATCTCAATCAATTAGAGGCAAGCCAGCAGAGAAAATATTTAAGTACTGGTACACCGGGCATTACGAAGCATATGCTCCAGAGTTTATTGATTAACTAAATCATATCAGTTCACCTGCTTCTAATGCAGTACGCGGGAAAGCATTTCCCTATTTTTTTCTCCAGATTAATCTGATCTGTTCGGTCAAAATATTGATTTTTCCGATTGGTCCGTTTATATGCGCAAGGCTAATAAGCGTGCCGCCTTAGAGTCTCATGATACACTTTACGCAGAGTAGCTTGAGGAATCAGACTGTTATAACATTCGGGTGAATCCTTGACAATAAGTTGCAATGACGTCTGTTACGTTTAGGTATCGAAAACCTGATTTCCCATGAGCATGTTAGTTAGATTATGATGATAGCTAGATAACCTCTAGGACGAATTTGATGAAATTATTAATCAATATTGTTTTTTGTTTCTTGTTTTTATTAGCAAGTCAGATTAGCCATTCCGAAAGTGATGCTCTCGAGTTAAGGTCTGAAATGTCAGTAGGCGAATTTAAAAATATGGGATTGTCAAAGCTGTCTGATAGCGAATTGGTCAGATTATATCAATGGATAAAGACACGAGGCTTGGCGGAGCCCGTTGACAGTAGATTGTCAGTTTTTTCCGATGAGCAGCTGACAAGCCATCAGAGCATAGGTCAGCCGAGCAAGAACTCGACTATTACGAGTTCAATAAAAGGTTCTTTTGAGGGTTGGAGTGGCGCAAGCGTATTTAGATTGAGTAATGGTCAGGTGTGGCGTCAGAGACTGAAGGGTAGGTGGCGTTATATATCGGACTCACCGTCAGTAGTGATTAAAAAGAATTTTATGGGCTACTATGTGATGCGTGTCGACGATAGGAAATCGATAGGCGTGAAACGCATCAAGTGATGTAATGCTGGTCTCCATATGAAAATTATATGCAGCACTTTTATTTTGATTATTTAGATGATGGCCTACCACTAATTCGGTGCAAAAAATTAATATATTGAGGGGATTGACGATGACTGATGCATCAAAGCTAAAGGAAAATGCTTTTACAGGATCGCCCGTGGAAGGGAGTATGTTCTTATATCAAAATCCAGAGTATTTAAGCCTGCAGGCTCATGGAGCGCTTGGGTGGACGATGCCTACCAAACCATATAGCTTTGCCGAAAAAATAATTTCCATCCCGCTGGTCATCTCTGAAATTCCATCGGCTCAAAAATTTTATCCTATAATTTTTTCAAGTATTGATAGCGGACGGCTACTTGCTGTATTTTCTGCTGAGCAGGAAATAAATCCATTCGTTTCGGATGATGGTGTTTGGGAGAATGATTATTACATACCCGCTTACCTGCGGCGTTATCCGTTTGCGACCGTTGCGAGAGAGGAAAATAAGGTCGCTGTGGTTATCGATCGTGCCTCTGACGGTATAGTCGAATTTAGTGATCTTCCCTTTTTCGAAGATGGAAGAATTTCCAGCGCCACCCAATCAATGATTGACTTCTCTGTTCAATATGAGCGTGATCGGAAAATCACTCAAGATTTTACACAAACCATATTAGGGTTAGGCCTTTTAAGCGAGCAGCGTGTGGGTCAGTCCATTAATGGAGAAAATAAACTTCTTTCTAATTACATCTCTATCGATGGCGATAAATTAGATGCGCTATCATCAGAACAACTCGCAAGTCTCCATGAAAAGAGGTATCTCGGGTTTATCTATGGTCAACTTTTTTCCCAAGAAAACTGGAGTAAACTCATTGCTAGAATTGCCGATCTTTGAGAGTATTAGCCTTCTTAGTAATTACTTTTACTAGGCCTAATAGTTTATATGGACACATCACAGGTAAATTTTAATCATGCGTTAGCCGCATTTAACAATGGGCAGTTTGAGGTGGCGACACGTGAAATAGATAGGGCCCTTACCTCGGATCCTCAACATCCTGATGTGTTGCACTTGGCCGCACTTATTAAAAAAGCTACCTTTAGCTATGTGCACTCCGAGGGTTACTTTAGAGACAGTTTGACAATTTCTCCACAGCAACCAGTAGTACTTTCAAATTTAGCCAATCTATTAAAGGTAATGGGTCGCTTTGCAGATGCTAATAAAGCTTATTTGGACGCTATTGATATGATGCCAGATTTTGGCGAAGCGTGGCTTAATCGTGGACTACTGGCGAAAGAAATGCTGGACTGGGATGTGGCTAAGACTTGTATTGCTCAAGCCTTTAAAATAAAGCGGGAGCCCAGTATCTTTTCTAGACTGCTGGAGTTGTATCTTGAAACAAAGGATATAGAGAGTTTGGTTAGCCAGAGCGTGGCTTTTCAAGCAGAATATCCGACGCTATCAGACGGCTATATCTTTCAGGCCAAAGGATTGGTCCTTAAAGCTGATACCCTTGGTGCTCGAGCCGTTTTGGTTGAAGCCCTATCCTTAGTGGATGATAAAGCTCGTATCGAGTATGAATTAGGCCTGCAACACTATGTTCTTGAAGACTTTACAATAGCAGAGAAGCATCTAAGACAAGCAATAGATATATCCCCTGAATTTATGGACGCTCATCGTTCATTGAACGAGCTTTACTTTCAGACTGGGAACGAAAACTTCTTGGAGTCTTATTCTAATGCGCTGGTTAAATTACCCTCGTCTGAGCTGCTATTACACAATTTGGCTGCTAATCAAGCAAGTGGGGGATATACGGATCAGGCAATCGACACATTAAAGTATGCGATTCATCTAATAGGAGACACGGGTTTTTTAAGTCACGGGTTGGGCGCTTTATTAGTGCGCCTGGGCGAGTTGGATAAAGCTCGGCCCCTGTTTGAATTGGCTATGGAGCGTGATCCTGCGAATGTTAGGTTCATATTAGACCGTGTCAGTTTAGATGTAAAAATGGATCGCCAAGATACATCTCAAGAGTTTATAAATCGAGCGCTCTCGCTGCAACCATATAACCAAGAAACCTGGGCCTATCAAGGTCTTGTTTGGCGATTAAACGGTGACTCTAAATACGACTGGTTGTATGACTACGATACCTTGGTACGGTCGTATACTTTACCCGTTCCCCAAGGTTTTAGTTCTCTTAGCGCTTTTATGGAGGAACTTAGCCAGTACCTCTCAACTTTACATGTTTTTACTAAGCAACCGCTTGATCAAAGTGTAGTGCAGGGCACTCAAACTATGGGCGTATTATTAGAGGACCCTAATATGCTTGTTCAGGCGTTTAAATGTTCACTGATGGAATGCATCGATGCGTATTTGCAGGCGTTACCTAATGATGTATCGCATCCGTTTTTGTGCAGGGTGGGAGACGGATATGATTTTTCAGGTAGTTGGTCAGTTAAGTTAAAAAAATCCGGCCACCACAGCAATCACGTGCATCCTTTTGGCTGGTTATCTTGTTGTTCCTATATATCGATCCCCGACATGTCACAAAGCCAAGCAGGTTGGATTAAATTTGGTGAGACATCCCTGAACCTCGGCTCCAGAGAATTTATTGCAAAGACGGTTAGGCCAGAATCCGGAAAGTGTATTTTCTTCCCTAGCTACTTTTGGCACGGTACCTTGCCTCTTGAATCTGATCATTCCAGAATAGCTATTCCTTGCGACATAGATCCAGTCCTATACCTAGGGTCTCAGTAAACCATATCTACAGAGTGGCTCTCCGGCCAAGATTTTTTTGAATCTGAATCGAGTAGTTAGTAGTCGGGACTTGATATATCTCTCGACTTCATTGTTTTATTGGCTTTTTGGGAATCTTCGCGCAGCTTTTCTCTTTTCTTTCTAGTATAGCAATATTTCTCTTTAATGAGCTTGCCAACAATCTTTTCATAGGTGCATATTATATCGTCGGGGCTTTGCGATTTTTCAACTCGTACTTCACTTGAGGGCAATCCAGCTATTTTGGCGGAATTTGATGTGTCAGTATTATTAACGCATCCGGCGATGAATATGGTTAATAGTACAGTTATTTTTGATAAATGAGTTGAGCTCATTGGCTTACCTTTTAGTTAACTATAATGTGATATATTTTCAATAATTAGCAGTGCACATTATAATGGCTAAGGTTTTTTAGTGTTCTTTTCAAGACTAATTAGATCTAAAAATATCGCTTAGATACATTCGGTAGTTTTTCCAGCGGCCCGAAGAGCTGGTATAAAGTGGTCTACGTACCTGCCAAACACTTGCTGTGCTGACAATATTTCGCAGGTGGTGAAATTCTAAGCAGGCGTTGTCCCAGTTCAGATCAAGAAAACGCAGTACCTTAGAGATATTACGCTTTGGGTTTTTCACTAACGCATCATAGTCGACCACATGGACCGTCTTGGGAAACAAATTCATCCAATGCTCAGTTAAGCGATCCAGTTCATTGGAATAGAATTTTATATCCCATAGATTACAGGCATAATTCATTTCCTGAGCAAAACGGTGAGAGTATATCGACAGACAGGTATCTCTAAGTTCACGACGGGTAAATATTATTCGAGCGTGTGGAAAGAGTGTTTTAATGAGACCTATGTGAAGTGCATTATCAGGTCGCTTATTGGTAACAATCATCCCTGGTTCAGCTAGGCGCTGTAATTGCTCATTATATTTATCGGCTAGCGAATTTAGTAACGTATTTGAGTAACCTGATTCAGGCGGATCTAGAGAGTTAATTTTCTTCGCGACTCTATTAAAATAATCTAATTCGCCTCCGGCCACTATTTGTGGGTGTGATGCTAACATTTGCTCTAACAGGGTAGAGCCTGATCTGAACATTCCGCAGATAAAAACTGGTTTGCTTCTATTCTTAGTGGCTATGGTCTCAAAATATGATTCTGAATAAAATTCGATAAGTCGGTTAATACTTTCACTGAACGAAGTCCTATCGAACTTGCCAATAATTTTTTGATCACCATCATTGGCGACAGCCCAGCTCTTATAGGCCTGATTATAGTTGCCCTGTCTGTCGTACAAACTGCCAAGTGCGTACAAGCAGTCTATTCGAGAGTCTTGCTCAGTAGAGGGATTTTCGATCATTTTTTCGAGCTTCGATATTAAGGTCGAAGAAGGGCCATCGTTGGCCATTGCCAATCTTGCAGTCGCCTTGGCATGATTGAAGTCGATAGAAAGTATTTGATTAAATTGAATCTTAGCAGCGGTTCTATCACCTAAATCTTCTTCTAGATTACCCAAGTTATATCGGGCGTCTATATAATTTGGATTTAGTTCTATTGCCAGCATTAGATGCTTTTTCGCGAGGGTCGGCTGATTTAACCTGCTCGAATAGATATTAGCTATATTCAGGTGAGCTTCTTCAGTTCCTCCTAGACCAAGATCAATCGCTATTTGGTAATTTGCAAGCGCATTTGTGTAATCCGCGGCTAAAGTCAAGAACCAGGCATAATTAAAGTGTAAATCTGGATGCTTAAACCGGTGCATTAGCGGTTCAAATACTGTGGGTGATCGTTCCGGGTTGCCATCATCACAGTACAGTTGAGCAAGCGCAATTGAGTATTCTAGTTTGTGCGGTACGGCTAGAATGAGGGATTTTAATGCAGCTCCCGTAATTCTCTTATTACTAGTCTTCATGCCTATCTGTGCTTTAAGGGTCAAGGCCATCTCATTTTTTGGAAAAAGCTTTAGCGCCTGCCCTACCAGCGTGAGGGCATCCTCGAAGTTGCTTTGCTGCATTTCAGATTTAGCATGGTGTATAAGTGTGGAGACGGAATCTTTCAAAGGTCACCGGTTAGCTGGTAGCGGAGCTTGCGTTAATTATAGCTATTTTTTTCTATTTAGGTAAATGCAACGTATAAAGAACAGCGAGCCATTGCCCGCTATTTTTGTCTTATGCTAGAGCCGAGGCTTAGAAGCTAAAAGTTATGTCAGCATACACATAACGCCCTAGGACGTCATAGTTACCATAAGTGTTGGCATTTGTTGGGTTCATACCACCACCTACCATTGGCGCCTCTTTATCTAGCATGTTGCGAGCTCCACCACTTACTGAAATGGTCTCAGAGAATGTGTAACTACCATTTAGGTCCAGATAGCTTACTGCATCAAGTGCCCCGTCAGATGCTAGCACGTCCGCAGTGCCTTGATAATCAACCTTACCAAAGTAACGCCATGCTGCACCAACTGACCAAGCATTCTTAGCAAAGGTTGCAGTCAGAGTATGCCTCCAATCCATGTTAGGGTATGTGCAGGTACTGTCATTTGCTATGCCATTACAGTCCTTGCGAGTTGACTCATCTCCTGGGATATCGAGAGTCTCTCGCTCCAGAGACTTAGATCCGGACAAGCCAATGTTCAGCTGCCCACCATAAACATCCATATCGTAAGCCGCAGAAAGGTCTACTCCACTGAAGTTAACTTCACCGAGATTTGATGTAGTACTTTTAACATAGCCTGTAGTTCCGAGCCATAACGTGCCTGATGAACCACGATTGATCAAATTACACAGTGACTGAGTACCGTTTTCAGCACATTGCTCAATAATAGTCGCTTCACCAATCGAGCCAATAGCGTCTTCCAGCTCGATACTCCAGTAGTCAACAGAGATCGTTAGATTGTCCATTGGTCGAGCAACAATACCAAAAGATATGGTATCAGCGACCTCTGGGTCTAACTCCTGGTTACCTCCACTAACCGAGTTGTATTGGCTTGCTGGGCTAGCAACAATATTTCCGTATTGACCAGCTGTTACACCAGTTAACGCGCACTGCGCAGCAGTATACGTAGGGGTATCTCCAGCACATGGATCAGTACCGGGCCACAATCCCAAGTTTTGAGGAGCAAACATCGTCCCAATTTGAGGAGAACGAACAGCACGGTTATAGCCAGTACGGATTGTTACTTGGTCGATTGGCGAATAGGTAACACCAAATTTATAGGTATTGTGCTTTCCTGACGTACTGTAGTCTGACGAACGGAAGGCCACTTCAGCATCTAGGTTGTCCAGCACTGGTACTGCAGCTTCGATGAAAACGTCAGTGACGGAATAACCACCCTCAATACTCTTTGTTGCACCACCCTGACCCAACAACTGGCCCTCTTCAAATACGGTGTCTGCATCACGATCATAGCTCATATCGCGGCGCTCAATACCCATAGCAACGCTAATGTTACTGTTGGCTGTTGGTAAGCCAAAACCAGTATCACGACTTACTTGAGCGGCCAAGATCTCTGTTGAAACATCTGCGCGCAACATAGCTGTCCCCGTTAGCAAAGACGCCGATGCTGGCGTTACACCCTGATATTGGAATACGTCATAAGTGGCAGCTTCTAAGGCCGTTTTGATACTTGGAGCAAAGAAGTCATTGATATAGGTGACACTAGAATCGACGGAGTTCCTTTGATAGTTAACATCATAATCCCAACCTTGAACGGCGCCTTCAACTCCCAGTACTACACGGAACGAAGAGTTACTCATAACCGATGCCCTTGGGCCGCCCTCAACGTTACGCTTGCCGATATAAACGCCAAATTCATCACCAGAACCTAGACCCCAAGTGTCAGTCAAAGCCTGCCGTTGAGAATCATTCAGCAAAGCTGAGTCATAAGGAAGATGGTACTCTTCGGCAAAGAACGTGCCCGACTCAGCAATTTGAGCTTTGGTTTTATAATTTGTGGCCATTACTTCAGCATACAAATTAGCTGAATCACTCACTTGAAGATTCATCAATGAGCCAATGCTCCACTTCTCATCAGGACGCATGAAGTGATTAATGGGAGCATAGTTATAGATGTTGCCGCTAGATGGTATGAAGTTTGAGTCAGAATCAAGTGTCCAGTATTCATACGTATCCCAATCAAGCACCCCGGTTGCATCAAGTTGTGAGATATAGAAATTAGGAACCACTGCGTTTCCTGAACCGCCACAAGAGGTGCCAGTGCTATTAAGGGCACACGACCCATAATCACGGGATCCCTGACGCAGCTCTGAGCCCTTGCGCCAAGTGGCGTAGACTGTTGCATGGCCTTTGTCATCAGCAAAATCACTACCCATGACAAAATCTATAGTATCTGCGCGACCATCAACGCCATCAGTGCCCTTTGGATAATCAAAACCTTTAGCATCCATTAAACCAGCTACATACGCGTTGTCGTTGTCGTGCATATAACCGCCGGTACCAACCGTTAGCTCGACGCCTTCGAAATCATTACGTAGTACGAAGTTAACCACACCAGCAACCGCATCTGCGCCATAGGTCGTCGATGCACCGCCTGTAAGTACTTCTACGCGCTCGATCATGGCTGTTGGGATCTGGTTCACGTCTGCCGCTTCGCTATAAGCACCACCACCACCCATGCGACGGCCATTGACTAATACCAAGGTACGGCTAGAGCCCATGCCACGAAGGTCAAGGGTTGCGTTACCAGTTGCGCCATTTGAAATATATGAGTTTTGTGCTGCGTCAAGCTGGGGAAGGCTGTTTAAGTAATCTTCAATTTTGCTAATACCAGAAGATTTAATCTCTTCAAAGGTAGCGACAATAACTGGACTAGAGCTTTCGAATCCATCTGCTCTTTTGATTCTCGACCCCGTTACATAAATTTCTTCGAGTTCGGCTTCTTCATTTGTATCTTGCGCCACTATCGGTGTCGCAGCTGATAACAGCAGCGAGGCACCGATTGAAGCACGAATTGCTTTAGTTAATAGTGTTATTTTCATGCTGTTCCACCCCTTTTTTTAAGAGTTCATTAGAAAATTTTTACTAACAAATCCAATACTACTTCTCACGATATGACAAAATAGCATTCATGTTTTAATAATTTTTTAATATATATAGATAAAAATATGTTTATTATGTCCAAAAAATACCTGTATGCGTGATAATAAATGGGTATGCGAATACGCATATAAGGTTTCAAGTCTAAATAGAAGAAGAATTAATAACGGTCTGTGCGGGGATATTTTTAGTGAAAAAAATTATTACTAATTGGCCTCAAGAAATAGCTCGATAATCTCTGCATCCACAGCCTTCATCGGGCGCTCAAAAGCGCTATTAAACAATGATTGGATTCCGCCTAACCGAACAATAATAGTCTCAGTCTTTGGGTTGATCATGACGATCTGTAAACCCATGCCCTCGAACCAGAAAAAATTTGGACGTTTAATCATTGAAAAATAAATACGGTAGCCATAACTGTTATCAGTACAGCGGTTAGTGCCCTGCAGATAAAACTATGGTGGTGGTAACGAGTCCGCTATCATTTTTTGAAGTCATGACGCTGGAACGATGTGCCGCTTCTTTGTACCACAGCCCAATGGCAGGTTGCAGATGTTTTGGCGTAATACCTACCGCCTGCCAAATAAATTGAGTATTTTAAACGGTGTGTTTGTTCATACTTCATAGTTGGATTACTTATGACAGCAAGACATACTTGACTATTCTGACCCTATGCCGTGCCTGCGCTTAGTTTGCCATCCGCGGCAAGTTGCGCCTTGGTGCGCAATGGAAAGATCATCGGCACTGCGCTCAGGACGAACCAAATCATCACATTAAAGTCATTTATATAGGCAACGGTTGCAGCCTGTCGAGACAGGAATAATTAAAAAACTTATGGAGCAACGAGTTCGGTTTATTTGGGGGATGCTAATGTTGATTTTAATTGGTGGTGCTCTCTTCATAATAGATTATATGTTTTCCCTTCAAAAAAATGTATGTGAGCGGAAAAACATTTCAAATGCTTACTTGGGAGTACGTGATGACGTGTATCTAAAGGCTAAAACCTGAGTCAGAGGGGTCAGAAAGTCACAGTGGCAAGGCGCCATCACTGTCCCCAAAAAATTTTAGATACCTAGGGCTTAGTTACTATTAATATAAGTTCTGACTGAAAAAATTAGACGCGACGTTCGTTTGGTCTACTAGCTTCTTCGAAACTCTTGCATCGCAAGTGATTACTGTCACTTTTCACTCTTGGCGTTTAGATGCCAAGATCTGATAGTCAACTTAAGTAGTGTGATTGAAAATTAGATCGAGTGACATTAGCAAACTCGCGCTCTCTATTGACCTAAGTGACCACCGGTCTACGGTGAGAATCAAAATATTTAGGTGCCATCCAAACTATTGAACTTCGTGACATAGCTCATTGCTTTGTCAGACATGATCTATTTAAATCAGAGGTCGTCATTATACGACTCGCGTGACTATAACTATGGAGATAAAAAAGCGCATGCCATAACATAAATAATGGCATGCGCTTACGAAACCTAAACGAATGGCAATTGCTATTCAGCAAAGGTATAGGTAACTTCCAGTCCCCAGGTGCGAGGCGCACGAGGGGCTGCATAGGCCCATAGGCCAGAAACGTTCAAACCATGAGAATAACCGTCCTCATCGGATATGTTTCGTCCGAAGAGACTTACCTGTACGTTATTGATTTCATAGTTTACTGAAAGGTCGATCAAATGCTGATCATCATTTTCTAGTTCTGCCCTGTTGGTCTGCTCGACAAAGTGCTCACCAATAAGATGGTAAGAGCCTCTAACCCAGGCAGCGCCAGCGCCAACCTGCCATTCATATGTGGCATCCAGCGTCCCAGTAAATTCAGGGGCTCGACGAAAATCAAATCCACTCAAATCCTCCATACCGTTGGGGCCCACAAAGCTGAATTCGTCATACTCTGAATCGAGATAGCCGAGATTTGCACGAACACTCAGACTTTCTGTGAGTATCGCCTGCAGCTCTAATTCAAAACCTTGCATGGTTGCACTAGCAGCATTAAAAACTGAGATCCTCTGCCCCGTTGCACCATCAGAAGGCAATCCAAGCTCCTCTTGCTTGTCTTGATAGTCCATATAAAACAAGGCACCATTCAATCGCAGCGCATTGTCTCGCCACTCAGTTTTAAAGCCTAGCTCATAATTATCGACAGTCTCCGGATTGTAGGGAATCCTGGCAGAATCCATCTCATCAACACGGCCATTAAAGCCGCCACTCCGATATCCTTTGGACCAAGTAGCATAAATCATGGCGTCATCAGTCGCCTGATAGCGTACCCCGATCTTGGATGTTACCTCATTCCACTCAGCAGTAGGGTCGTTTGGGCCTGTAGATAAATTGCCCCTTTGCTGAGACATTTTTTCATCCTCTGTATAACGTGCACCAAGTGTCACAGTCCATGACTCATTAAGGGCATAATCGCCCTCAAAGAACACCGCCGCCGAATCTGTTTCTTGATGAGTATTCTGTGGTATATCCAGAACTACATCGGGAACGACAAAGGTGATCCAACTCCGTAAACGGATATCGTATTCTGATTCCCATAAGTAACCACCAACAGCAAATTTGAGGGCTTCGCCGGCATCATAGGTTACTCTGACTTCATGGCTCTGCTGTTCGTATTCGGCGGGCCGATCTGTTCCAAATAGCATGAGCGCTTCTGCAGTCCAGTTAGAGATAATCGTCTCTTCTGTTTCGTAACTCCCGTAGATATAATCCAGACTCAGATTCTCGTTAATATCCCACCTTGTCTCAAAGATATGAGTCTCAGCATCGAACGTTGCTTCCATTCGAGTTGGTGTCAAATCAGAGACTGCCGAAACCACAATGCTATTGGGCGATGAAGATGCCGTGGTCGGCAGAAACCCTTGCCCATTAACTCGGAACCGATCGCCCGAACTGGGCGTACTAACCGACTGAGCGCACAGTTGAAATGCATCACAAAAGAGGGTCCCCGGTTGACCCGCATTTAAAAGCGGAGGTGTATCCTGGTCGGTTTCTTCATTCTGATAGGTATACTCAAACTCCACATTGTCATTGGCATTGAAAAGTAGATTAATACCCATGGACTGATAATCGACTCTACCGACATCACCACCAGTATTTGTATTGGTAAAATAGCCCTCGCCCTGTTCATTCTTAGCACCACTTAACTTTACCGCAAGATTATCTGACAGCCCAAAATTAACAATTCCATCAATATAACGAGTGTCATAATCTCCCATTCCAACACGAACTTTGCCGCCGAGCTCGCCGGTAGGCTGAGTTCTTTGAACATTGATCGTTCCGCCAATAGTATTGCGGCCGAAAAGCGTGCCCTGAGGGCCGCGCAATACCTCTATCGACTCTAAGTCAATACTTCTCAAAATAGCACCACTATTGGACCCTATAAACAGCCCATCGATAGACACCCCAACAGCGGGATCGAAGTTTTTCTCGACATCCGCTACTCCAATACCGCGAATGTATATTGCCGCATTGCCACCAGGGCCCTGAGAGGTATCGTCGATAATAATATTGGGTGACATATTTGCCAGATCCTTAATATCTCGTGCGAAGGTCCGAGATATTTCAGTCTGACTCAACGCACTGACTGAAAGCCCGACATCTTGGAGATTCTCTTTGCGCTTTCGCGCAGTAACTACAATTTCTTCCAACTGCACCGTCGACTGGCCTGCAGTCTTTTTGTCGTCCGCACGCTGCTCTTGATCCTGGCCTTGAGCGGCAACTGCAAAGGTACCCAGAGATATCGCTACTGCGAGCGATTTAAAATTATTTGACATTTTTTAAACCTCATATTTAGTAAATGATGATCTTGACCCAATTGACGATAAGCCCTATTGATTTAAACTTCAAGCATTTTTTGAAACTCATTCAAGATTGTATGGTTGACTTATTAGGAACAAAAACGGGTCAGTTGTGCATTAAACTAATAACCTGAATGGGCGGGACGAATGGCTCAAGATTTAGTCCTGAAGTATTGGATAGCCAGGGAGCGCGATGCCCGTTTGATGACAGCATGACTACATGTTGTGGTTTTAAGATTGCTCTGCGAGTCAGGAAAATTTTACAAAATAGCAAAACAGGCTACTAACCTACTGCAAGCCTGCCTGAAATCCCAGCAGGTCATGCCCGGTGAGCGGTTCGTATTTGTGAGCACCCATCCGCTGCGACTAATCGTTGCGAATCAGGTATCGGCTGCAGGGGAAGAAGTTGCCGCGACTGTATTTGCGCAGAACCTGTGCTATTTTTGCTACGTCCACTACTATTACTCCGCCAATTGCCGACTATGCCGTTCTTACTTGGCGTGCTTTTGCGGTTGCTGACTCGGGGAGTGCCGATCTGGTTTGATACCGAACTCGTGAGTGCCGAAGATATGAATGCATTAGAGTATGTTCAGCTTGTGGCTGGTGGCGAGGGTAGTCAAGTGCAGTCCGTCGCATGTAGTCGACTTAGGCCTTGCTTTGGCTTTTTCATCAAGTTTGGTACGCAAGGTTGGGGTGCACTGCAACGAGTCACAGATGCCGGGGGCTCGGTAGCGAACCACGACTAGGTACGTGCATGTCAGTGGAGGGTATTTATGGTGCAGCGAAGACTACCTATGTGTCCGGCGCAAATGTCGCCTATTTCCAAGGCCGCATAGCCGCCCTAAGCGCTGGGTTTGATGCAGGGAAAATAGATCTGGCCACTTAAGCTTAGATAAAATCTAGCTATTTTTATTTATGCGCTAGATTTTCGTTTCTAATTTATAGCAATAAATGTGAAAGACGGAAAGCGAAAGTTTCCTCGCTTTGATGTCCTCTCAGATCAGATAAGTCCGATTAAATTGGCGTTTTTGGCCTGCAGGATCGCTAGACCTCAAGGGTGCGTTATAGCGGTTGAGGAGCGCAGCCACAAGTTATTAGTGTCGATATATGGCCGGTGTAACCGTACCCTATACTTTGCGGACACTCAGATGAGCGTATGGAAAGATTTGGCTGTCGATTGGGACATTAAAGGCTTATGTTGATATCTTGGAGGCGCCGACTCACCTACCACTGAACTGATCACCGTTGAGTGGTAGGTGAGTCGTTTTATTAGTTCGGTCGATTATTCAACCGACAGCATCATCAACATATTGCCAGGCATGTGCGCATATATCCCATAACCGGAACTGATCACAACGAGACCGTTTTTCGCCACTGCGCCAGATCCACCACCAAACGAGCCGCCTGTAGCCATTTCCCCAGAAATTGAGGTAAACGGTTTGGTCGTATCAATCTGATAGATTACCTTACCTGTGTCCGCATTGTGAGCGCGCATAACACCGTCCATACCCCCCGCAAACACCTTGCCGCTAATCACAGAGATCGCTTGGCTAACACCGGGGTCACAGAAGTCTCTCCCTGCACATACATTCGGTGCTGGCGAGTACCAAAGTATTTCACCAGTGTCGGCGTTTAAGGCATGTAGCCCAGGTCTGTCAGGCGTATCATATTCTCGACCATCGGGACCGTCGCTAATAGGCACATAGATCTTGCCGT
>Ga0115005_10002513_pt1 | contig 14593 bp, 7 predicted proteins | sample ArcOceMetagenome_FD_87163 | JGI IMG/M metagenome (GOLD analysis project Ga0115005, IMG submission 87163) | Marine eukaryotic phytoplankton communities from Arctic Ocean - Arctic Ocean - Greenland ARC118M Metagenome | ecosystem: Environmental > Aquatic > Marine > Oceanic | place: Arctic Ocean... | reverse complement strand
TTCTAGTTTTGACACTCAATTCTCCTTTTTGTTGTTGTTCATCTTAGGACATTGCAGCATACATCAAGAAAGAATTCGATAAGAAATACAACCCCACATGGTGAGTTAACCTTGTTAAGAGGATAAGAGGCTCGTTATATAGAAGGCATCGACTTCTAAACAATACATCCTTTCCAACCTGAATAGGCATGTCATCGTTGGACGAAATTTTGGAAGCTATGTGACACACGAAACAAAACATTTCATATACTTTTATCTTGGGCAAGTTGCAATTTTACTTTTCAAGAGCGGCTAAGGCGGTCAAGGTACCACCTTGGAGGAATGACGGCATTAGAAAATGTAGTCATTTGTAACTTAGGCGAATTTGGAATTTGACATAATGAAAACTGGTTGTTTTCTGTGTTTGGCAATCAATTAATTACCATCAAAGATTTAAAATGCTACATGTTGAATGTCCCATACAAGCATTCCTTTAATTAAACTTTCACTCGCGGGTTTCAGATTTCGCCAACCAAAGATACCGATAAAATAATGAACTACAATCTGAAATCTGTTGCAAGAATGTTGAGCGTCAATCAGTTTACGAGTATTTACCAAAGCTCAATGAATAATCACTTGAACAATGTGTGATTACTATGATAATTCATCATCTCGATTCTACAATCTACCACCAAAACCCTGGGTCCATCTGTCGTTATTGATTGAATACCTTTTGAATGACTATGAACGTAGTGGGAGATGATACGAAACATTTTGTTGAGAAAATGCGTTATAGGTTCAGTCAGTTTCATTGAAAAGAAAATCAATTTCTTCTTACCTCATCACGAACCAATGTTGCTACCTCCCGCAAAAGAGGTTTCGTCTTGTACGACTTCAATAGTTCAACGGTTCCGTCTGGTTTCTCAATGTATGCTTCCCAATTCCCTGGAAAAGCCCGAAATACCCATCCCTTTGAAATACGCTTCAGATAGTAAGCCTCCTCATATCCTCGCTTATTGCCAAGATCATAAGAAGTAGAGTATGCATTGTTTAGCATTACAATAGTGCTTGAAGGTGAGACATGCGCAGACACAAGACGATCCCACTGCTCCTCGCCTCCAGGATTTACACAGATGACACATTCATTTTCTCGGGATTCTTGCCTTGCCTTTTCACTCATTACCTTGCCACTCCTAGACAAACCTCCCATCCCCTTAATGGTTGAGAAATTCACAGGTTCAGTCGTAATTACTGCAGCGCTTCCTTTAGCTGCACCTGCTAGTTTCTTCGCCCAATAAATGTTTGAATAGGCAATCAGTTGCCTAGATAGTTCGGAGCCTGGTTTATATCCTCCGGGAATCTTCAGATCTTTTCCAACCATGTTCTTTCCAAACTTCTGATTGAGTGGTGTCCCGAACTTAACTTCTTCCACATTTGGTACAGGAGGAAAATTTACTTCAATCTTTTTCTGTGATGCATGAATTGCGGTAGATTGATGTTTTGTTAGGGCAGCATATGGCATATGAGAGTACTGTAGCATTACTCGGGTTCTCGCAAGCACAATAAGAAATACACTGATTCGTGTTCCGTAATCTTTCGTAAAGAGAACATGCATGCACTATATTGAAGTATCGTTTCCTCCAACAAAAATATACGAATTCTTTCTCACGTACATTTCCTGCTGCAATAGCCTTTCCCATCGCAGTAGCTGCCTGCTTTGCTATCTGGTCGTCGAACCAACCATCGTAGATTTTAGGCATTCCCTTTCCTCCATCGATGAAGGGCACAAATGCATTGGTTGTATATAGGGCAGTAAGGACTAGCGTCAATAGGATCTTCATCTTGGGTTGCAAGTTGCAATGTCAACTTGTGTGAAAAGGGAAAATCTTTCTTTAGTTTTCCTCTCGAAAACTTCAACATCGGAACCACCACAATGAGACCCTACAACCCTTCCCAATGACGACTGAGAAACAAACACTAACTCCAGTGAGTAGAATTAATCATATGTGACAAATAGACCTACTAGACTATAATAACATAATTCGTAGTAACAGGCAAAACAGAGCCTATTAGAAAATTATTGGTATCTACCTAAGTTTGAGAAGTTCCTATATTTCTCAGGAAAGCAGCAATACCAACAAAAGGCGTCAAGATTTTCAAAACACCCTCGTAAGCCTAACGTCAATCCATATGTAATGCTATGAGTCGACATTCAGACCCCATATATCCATTCGATTCCTCAGAGTATTTGTTTCTATGCATGATTTAATAAATTTACTCGGAGTCCTGTCCACCAGCCTTTCCAGCCTTGCGAGACTCGGTCTGGACGTAAAGGTTGACAAGGAACAATACAGGGAGGAAAGTTCCGAGAAGAATTGCAAGGTAAGCTCCGAACTGAACCTCAAGAGCAACAGTGCTGGATGGAAGAGCCTCAATAATAGAGTCCATAGCGAAAGCAGGGGAAGCAATAGTAGCAGCGGGGATTGCTCCAACAGCAAGCTTGCTAGCCGCAGAGATAACTGCAAGGAAAGGGAAGAAAAAAGGTTAGGGAATGACACGCATATTCAAATTCCTTGATGTATCAAAAATCACAGCAGAAAAGAACTTGATGAAGGAGGCAAGGAACTAGGACATCAAGTTTCGAACATCACAGGAAAATCATCCCCATGGTATTTCCGTACAACCGTCTCAATAACTTTCTATATAATCTGATGTACATTCCTATCTTGGAATCCATTGAGCGTTTGATTGTATGTTGAAAGAGTCCAAAGATATTGATTGCTGATAGTTGATGCCGGAAGACGTGAGCCCTTGACGTCTTCTCCCTATTGCCTCCATTCATGTCAGTCATAGTTTTCCATTGCGAATGACTCACCCTTCTGGGCGTTAGGAGCGAATGCCATAGCAGCAGCGAAGAGAGTGAAAAGGTTTACGATCTGGAACATCTTGGCTATTATTATTTGTTTGGTTAGTGGGTGATTGTGCATGGTGCCATAATCCAGCTTCTCGAGCTCGGAGCTTTCAGGATTTGAACACTGCCTGACGTGCGTTGAACTTGTTTGCGGCGATCTTTGTGACGGGTGAAGCACGGACGAAACAATAATTTCGTCCTCTCCTTTTCTTCTGTTCTTTCCTTTGGGAACCTGGAAAGGATTTAAACTTTAAACTAAACTTCGCGGGAGCATTGCAAGAAATGATCACATCACAATGTTCAATGTGTAATAGGTACAGACTACTCTAGTAGGTTGATAGCATATCGAAACGACACATGATCATTCAAATATATTAAAAGGAAGGAGACCAGCTTAAAAATGGGTTGCCTAGTAGACACATATCTAATCAAAATTAACCTCGACCTTTGAAAAATATTATTAATTTAGTTAGGTAGTTAGGTAGTTAGGTAGTTAGGTATTTAGGCAGTTAGGCAGGTAGGCAATGAGGCAGTTAGGGAGTTAGGTAGTCAGTTTGCGATAGGCTCAGAGTCACATTGACTGGCACCCCAAGGTTTTTTTGCCGCTGCCATTTTACAATATGTAAAAGATATTTTCCTACCCAGGTACGAAAATGACCTTTCTTCGACCTTCAATCATGATCTTCATGTGTACGTGTGTTGTTGTGTGTTAACATTTATACTCTGCAATTGAGTGTGTGTGCGCACTATAATAGCATATACATTCGAACGAAGTTATTTGCTCACCTCGAATCGAGAGAGGCATCTAAATTTCAAATAGATAAAATCACATCGTGCAGGTTCTGAACACGACTTCCTAATTGCAATGAAAACAAATACACTTGTAGTAGACGGTCAAGGTTTATTCAATACAAAATCAGGATATAAACTTTGTTTCTAGATGTTTTTTTATTTTAGAAAGCAAGTTTGCCCACAAAGGCGATGAAGCTCCGTAAAAGCTGCAAATGTTGCTGAGGCCTTGGAGCGGAAGACGACAGCAGATAAATCATACATTCTCTCGTTGGCACGAACTCCTATTGGAGAGTACCATTGACGGGACCTAAACTAGACCAGTGACAAGCATTATCACGTCAGGCTTAGAAGTAGGGGAAAGCGGTGTTTCCTCCCTCAAGTGCGGTCTGGGTAGCTACAGCGCCGAAAGCAAGCATTGCAAGACGTCCGTTAGCGATCTCACGGGTCTTCATCTTCTTGACCTCCTCGGGAGACTTTTCCTTAAGGAAGCTAAGAGGATCAAGCTTGAAGTCTCCAGCCTCACGGTCGCTATCTCCCTTTCCAACCTCAACAAGGACAGCAGAAGCACAGAACTCAACGACAGCAACAGCAAGAAGAAGGAATCCCATGGATCCCTGACCTACGAGAACATTGTGTGCCTCGTAAGCAGTGGGGATGCTCTCAACAGAGTAAATTTCACCAGGGAAACGCATGGTAACTCCGAAAGCACCATCAGTTGCGAGCCATCCAAACCAAGCCAACATAGCAACACGAGAGTGCTTAAGCTCAGCCTCGCGCATCCAGTAAAGAGTGGGGATTCCCGGGGTGTCCTCCCACTGAGGAGGCTGGATGAGTCCAGAGAAGTTCTTAGGGATGGAGGAAAGGTAGAAAGGGTCGAATCCAACATCTCCAGGCATTGATCCATCAAGGTTTACTGCGCGTGGAAGGAAAGGAAGTGCAGCGGATCTTTCATTCTTATCAACCATGCTATCCCACATCCTGTCGGGCATAGCCTTCAAGGCCGAGGTGCTCTGGCTTCCAGCATTGGAGGTGAATGCAGTTGCAGATCCAGCGAGGAGGGTGGTGGCGATGATTGACTTCATTGTACTTCTTAGGCTATATATTAGATTGAAGGTGGATAGCTGGGATGGTGCCGAGTTCCGTGGGCTCCTCCTACGTCTTTCGATCTGCTCTGCAAATTTCAACAAATCTTTGACAATTGAGAGTTCAAGTTATTACGTCACCTTTGGGTTGGGATGATCTCTTCTCCTTTTATCCTCTTTGTTTTTCCTATCTTTTATTTCTCTTCACAACTTTTGTTATAGTGTCATAGGTTACGAAACAATGATGTCCATTTTGAATTTTGAGAACAAAGATGAAGTTCCAGGCACTTCGTTTTGATCTCAGTCCAGGAGGCTCTGGTGGTGCCTCGCCTACCAGTAGAGCTAGGTAGCTTGTGCGGTTCACTTGTTTGCAAACACAAAAACAACTGCTAGTTTTTTCTTTCGTCCATTCTCAATTTGAAGTAGTATCAATTTCACGATGGCTCCAAAAGATGATATCTTTGGAAGCGTATGTATTGATCTCATTCGACGAGGGTTTGACTGGGAATCCGTAGAGTACTACTGCGAATATAACCCAGACATCATTGAACTTACGAGAACGTCGGGGAACAATACAATTTTGCACGAGGTTTGTAATGTTGGTTCTGCTCCAATTCATATTATTGAAAAGATTCATAGTGTTTGGGGACTAGCCACAAATGTACAGAATAAATATGGAGATACACCACTTCACGTAGCAACACGTGTTGCCCAACGTAGTTCGAACAAGGTAAAAATGTTGATGGACTTCAATCCAAGCGCTCTTTTGGTTAAGAACAATACAGGGTATAGTCCGCTAGCCACTGCCATCGTTTCTGGAGCATTTCTACCTGTTATTCAAATGATTGCAGAGAAAGAGCCGTCTCTACTGCTCGCAGAAGATGAAAATAACAGATCTCCAGTACAATTACTGATATCGTCATTTCAGAAAAATATTCCAGGTACTCTTGCGCTTCGATCTTATTTAAATGACGGTCTGATGAGAAACATTCTACGAGGCTTTTGGACAAAATTGCAGTATTTGGTAATGAGGACATACGAGCGAAAGCTCGGAAAGAATTTTGGGAGTATTGATAATAGCATGATTTGTCATGCGATGCTAGCTCAAGGACTAAAAGGAGAAAGCTTACAACAGGTACTGGCCATTGCATTATCTATTGATAGGACGCATGCTCTGCAAGTGGAGGCTGAATCTGGAAAATGCCTCCTCCACATTTTGGCTAAACAAAAAGAATTCATTGCAACTAAAGAAGTTCTTAAAAGATGCCCCGACGCTGTTATGATCAAAGATTTCAAAGGAAGGCTACCGCTACATATTGCCATGGAAAGAGATGCAATTCAACGCAACGGAAGCGTCAAAGAAGAGGACAAATGGAGAATCAATGTCGTCAACTTTGTGGCAGCAAATTCAGAGGCACTTGAATATCAGGATACGTGCGGTGAAACAATTGGGTTCTATCCGTTCATGATTGCAGCCGCAGAGGATAATTTGCAGCTAACATTTGATATGCTTCTGGGGAATCCCAGCGCCATTATAAATGATTGAGATGGCTGGATTGAATGGGATTGAAGTGAAGATGTTTTAGAAGATGATAATTTAAAGAAAATTGAATTGCTTATTTAACTTTGTCATTGGCATAGTGATAGCTGATTCAGGCGAATCGTGTTTATCCCACCTACGCAAGGTTATTCTTTAACACGAAATGATCAACAAATGCACTACACGTTTCAGCTAATAGTATTCCCTGGTCTACACATATGGGTCTCAATGTTCCTCTAACACGAATCGAATGCAGGTGATTTAAAATTGAAGCAGAGAGTGATGGATGGACAGATATGCAGATGCGTATAAAATATTAGCTGTGCCGAAGTAAGCAAGCTCCGATGTAATCACTACCTTGTTTTCTATCTAATAATAAAGGTATCAATTTAGCGAAGTGGCGACGGGGCACGCGGCGATGGTTTTATTTTTATACTATAAATGAAAACGAGGTAATGCCTTTGATTATTCATATCCCACTGGGAGGTTCACGTTCATAAAAAGTGTTACATATCAAGGCCACCATGATATGCATGTCATTATTTCACTCGCGGCGGCAGTCACTTGTGCCTCGTTATCAGAGAGGCAAGCTTTGGCGAAATCCGTAAAGCGTTCTTTGAAAGGTAAAATTGCTTCGAAAATCAATTGGCTGTCATTATCGTCAGTTCTATTCCTTTTTGACCGCGATCCCAGTGCAATATTTCCCATTTGTCTCTGGGATCTTACCCTTAAACAAAATGAAAGTACGACCTGTAAACCGGCGAGACGCACTCTCCAGAATTTGCGATCCTTCAGGCAAAACGAAGTGCACGCCAGTAAGTCTTCTGTAATGGTAATTCTTTTCAACAGCACATAATTCCCTCTCTCCGCCAGTTTAGCTGCAGCAAGCGCAGCGGCTTCGCGAACTGTCCATGCTGATTGTGAGGTACCAGCATTTATCTTGAACAAGTCTGTGATTTCAGGTAAACTGAATTCTTCTATATCATTGGTGCAACCAATATCATGAAAAATTGCAGCAGAAAAGCATGTGAAACATTTTGCAATGATGACAGGAGGGACTTCTTCATTCCCGACTTTCTGATTTCTCATCAGGGGTAAGATTCGAGGGGCAAGTATATTGTAAGCAGATCGGAGGTAGGGAGTAAACTCATCGCTGGTCATACTGCCCAATATTTTTGAAAGGCTATCTAAGGCAGAGGCTCTGTAGCTGAGATAATCTGCATTTGTGAGGGAAATTGCTTCTGATGGGATCCCTTGTTCCAGCAATAGCCTGCAAAGCCCATGGAAAGACAACGAGACCGTTGGTTTTGAATTGCCCGCATCTTTATCAGAAGAATCTTCGACGTCGTCGGTGGCCAACAAAGAATCTCCAGCAGAAAAGTTTATATTGCTTTCATCATCTGCATCACTTATTAACAGCACAGCCGAAGAGTTCTCTTCAGTCACATCCATTTCTTCGACTGCATCTTTTTCGTGGTCTTTCGAGAACCATGCGTCTCCAAGAAATAAATCTTTTGATTCTTTTTCAAGATTGACAGGGTTCATAGGGAATACAATATCTGAATCGCCTTGCTCCCTTTCACGCAAAAGTGAATATGCATCAATATTGCTAGATATCCAGTTTCCAGCAATCTTGGCCACAGCCTTAAGCAGGTCTTCCTTCCCTCTCCAAATGCGAGTAGTCACAATTGATTTCACACACGCACCTAGAATCTTACAACTCGACTCGGCCCTGACGACGAAACGCTGAGTCCTTTCAGGAGTAACAGTTTCCTTATTTTCGCCAGTGGCCCGCGGGGGAGGGGAGAGAATATTAGTGTCACACAACTCAATAAGTGCAGCACAAGCTGTCTTTCGCCGATTCCAAGAGACGTCTTCAAGAGATTGAATTATTGATCTCGATAAGTATGGAATTATCGTCTCCTCGAGGCGGGAACCAAACGAGACATTTCCAAGTCTGGCAGCTTGACCCCCTTCATCCCAGACTTCTTGAAAAAGTGATCCCACATCCTTGTCGAACCGTGCAATAAATGCCAATGGAAGTACTTTACGAATCCAAATATCATTTGAACCGCCATCTGAAAACTGATTTGAAGCTCTAACAGCAATGGACCTTAATGCATTCGCAACTGCATGTCTAGCTGCTGGATCTACGAGGGATTAACATGGAATGTTTAGCATACTGGCGAAAAATTCCAAACTCCATCTTCATTCAAAACTCACCATCGTTTGTGCCACCAACTGCGCTGGTGTACCGGCTGCAAAGTTTTAGTGCAAGAGATCGAACACTCGATCCAGGTGCTAATGCTGACAGATTTCCAAGGGCATGGGACATTTTACTTTTCGCACCGGTACCTCGTTCTCTCTCACTCGCATAATACAGTGCACGGAGTAGACGCACAGTTGGATTTGAAGTTGAGGTGCCACTGAACTTAAAGGCATCAGGTGAAAGTGAGCATAAAGACGAAACTGCATCTGCAGAAGCAGCCCTTGTGGCAAAACCTGCACCGCACCTGAGAGCTGAATCTAGCTCAGGAATAACAGCCTTTTGACATTTCAAATCAACATTCTTCAGCATATCAATACATTTCGCCAGAGCCCCTGCTATAGGACCGCTTTGCGCCATTTGCAGCCGGACTCGTTCAAGCCTGTCATAGCTACCAGCGGTTGAGTCACGACCTGCAGCACGTTCTTGTAAATAATTCAGGGCGGCCGGCTCAAGGCCTGACATAGACATTAATAGTGAACCAATCAGTTGAGGTAAGACAGGCTGCAATGTTTGTGGCTTTGCCACTTCCACTATACTTAAAAGACAGGACACTGAGAATCCAGCTGCTTCTGCACACGCCTGGTTCAGTCCAATCTGTACCAGCCATGGGAGGACAGTTGCTGCGGCCGAGGAGGAAGACTGGACCTTTCCTAACACAGCACCTTCTGTCATTATAACATATGGTGAGCTATCAGACTTTTCGATTGTTGGATCGCACAGTCTTGTTGTTAAACTACGGACACTTCTAGAGAGTACTGCTCCTGCCTCCCTCACGGTAAGTCTCACATCATCAAGTGATCTGATTGTCACGCGATAGAGACGAAGAAGGCGCGACGCGGCGCAATGAGAGTCCTGGCCAATATCATCAAAACTGTCAAGTTCTCCCCCACCACCAAGATCTTGCCACGATCTTCCAACAATTATTTCAGCCAACGCCACGCAAGACCCAACCCTAGCTCTCCAAAGTTTACTTGCTGCATCTTCCATCAAACTATCAAGCGTTGAAAGCAAATATTTGTTGATCAACAATCGCGCTTCTGCACCTCCTCCTGTTAAACCTATCCACAATGTAGACATCTGTTCCCTGGTTTGTTTGTTTGGATCATTACACGCCCTCAAAAGACGAGGGATTAATTTCTCGAGATGAGGCCTCAAGGCAATTCTTATTTCTCCGATGTCACCACTAGAATCTATAGATTTGCCGAGTAATGTTGCAGCATTATAATCACTCTTTTGCCACAAAGGAAGTGACACTGATAAAAGCATAAGAGAGTAGAGGATATCTGGCCTACCCAAAACTACAGAAGCACTTGCCATTTCCCGGAACGCTCCAAGAGCAGCCTCGCTCATTCCTGCAGCGCCACCCACCTCAGCTTCATTACCCGCTGTCTCCATCAACGAGTTTGCGGCAGCTGATCCTAATCTCTCTTCATGCTGTGTTCTTGATTCCATTAGAGCGCTGCCACCATGGTTTGAAGTCTGCCCAAATGCACGAAGAAGACTGTCATTCAAAGCGTTCGAAGCATCACTGGATGTTGCCAAATCACCTCTCTGTCGGAGAGATAAGCAGCTCAATCCGTAACATGCAGCCAAGCCCAATTGGCAACTCTCCCTTGAGATCTGCTTGCTTTTGGGATCTGCAAGCAAGAGGAGAAACGCCTTTTGAATTTCCTCTAAATGTTCACAAATTGTTTTTACGAATTCCCTCCTCAACGACGCAGAGTCTTGATGAACCCTTTTCGTGGCCCTGCCAACAAAGGCCACTTTAAGAAATTGGCGAGGTGAAGTTAGCAATCACACACGATAAATAATTCAGTATAATTATAGAACTTACATAATACTGGAGCAAGAGCTGTCTTCTTTTGTGGACTCGTTGTTAGCAACTCACGACGTAATACTTTATAAATAACCTGCAGGAGTTTGATTAAAATGTGTTAAAAATTTGAATTCATGGTGTCGAGAGCGATACACAAAAACTTACCTGGGCATGAGGAGGCAAATCGTCAGCGTACGTTTGATCATATTCAGATGGTTCCTCTATGTCTGGGTACGTCCAGACACATCCATCAGGACTGTACGCATCGGCAAAATCCGATAGAGCTTCACCAACCACTAATGCCAATTCTGGATCTTTTTTGTTGGCCGACGATCCCAGTAATCCCATCACAGCCTCTACACATTCCAATCTTCGTCTCCCTAACTCATTGGTTTGATTTGTGCTATCATGTACTGTTGTCGCAGAAAGAAGTACCCCCGAAGCCTTTGCTATCATTGTCACTCTTTGTGCATCAGTATGATCACCATTTCCAAATCGTTTTATGGACGTATTCATGAGCTTGATTACAGTGGAACTGCTGTCGTAGAGGTGATGACAAAGTTTAGGAGTATCTAAAGTCTCATCGGAAAAGGCAATCGTCAATGCTCCAGCACAAGCGTTTCCAATAACCTCATCAAGATGCAGAAGGCCCCGGCCCAGTATAGTGACTACACTAGAGGCATCGATTAAACAATCTCTAAGTTCTCCTGCAGCATCTTCCGCAGTATTTGTCCACAACTTCCTGAGAACCCTGACACACGACGCTCCAAGGTAAGCTGCACCGTGAATTTTTGAAGCTACCATAGATGTCGAGGTCAATTCTACCAGATAAGTCCCACACGTTTTGAGAATGTTTTCGATGCCAGTCCTCTCTTTCCATTGCGATGGTTCAAAATGACCTGTTTCGTCCCAAATCGTCTCGTCTTCAGTTAAGCGCAAGTATGCTTCCGCTAAGTAGCGGCGGGCCTTTGAGGATGGTGCAGCCAAAGCGAGCTCAGCAATCCGAACTGCATTTAAGGACTCATCACTTGCAATGGCAGCTCTTGCAAATTGAGAAGTACGAAGGAGACCTGCAAAACAAATCGACGCCTCATCAAGCAATTGAACAGTTCCCAGCCTTTTGCTGGAAGTAGCTTCGTTAAATGCATAGGAAATACATTTCAAGTACTGCGAGGTGCTGTCGTCAATTCCTCCATAGAGGTCACTCAGCAAACAAACCAAACCAAATCGAATAGTCGCGCCTTTGGCAGCTGGATTAAAATCGTAAAACCCCGGGCGCCATAATGAGGTACCGCCATTCTCTGCGAATACAACTTCGGCAAAATCATGGAAACCAGGTACAGCAATTTCTTGTCCTCGGGTCGAGGATGTAGAAACATCAAGACCAATTTGACCGTCAATACCTAATGCAGCATTTGCCAATTTCGCCGCAGTAACATCTTTGTCACCCGACACAAAACAAAGTATGTGACACGCCGAATTTAGATCTATCGGTTTTAACAGTTCGTTTGCCCATTGAGCCGCTGCATGCCTTGATGCTTTTGGTAACGTTGGTTGTAGAGCATTCCACAAGAGTGGAATGAGAGCACTGGCTAGATTTACAAATTTAGAATCATTTTCTTTTGCATTTAGACTCTCGTCAGTCTGCATTGCCCATGGATTGGAAGAGAGATCGATGTGAACCTCTTTCTTTACAGGCGACTGATTTGTTTCGAGAAATCTACAATAAGCTGCAAGAAGCGAATCCAACGCAGCCACTGCACGGGGCCTCAACTTTTCAGTTTCATTACGAACGCAACCAAATAGAACTTTGGCACTCGTAACAGGTGAACTCCCTTCATTTGCTGGATCGTACTCTCCACAATTGAAAACGACAGATCGACCAAAAGTTACAATATTCGATCGGCATATTGTGCAAATGATCCCATAAGCTGCATCCCGTGCCTCTACACCGATAGGAGATGTCACATCACCCGCATGCGGTAACGCCGCAGTTGAGACGATGGCACAAGCATTGGAAAAACATCGCGCAAGAATGTCATGAATTGAATCAAGTTCACCACCAATGAGATTTTCTTTTTTCGCTATTTGCACCATGACATCAAAAAGGGCTGCTAATCGAACACACACCGAATTCATCAGTTTCATAGCGGTAATGCTTGGATTACCAGCAGCACTGGTTAAAGAAAGCCCAGACAAATTGTTTGCAGACTTCGCATATTTATTTGCACACAAACATGTAAGAGTACCAATAATATACGCTCGGAGAGAGCAGCCTTCAAGGTATTCCATGTTCATCACCTCGACACGATCCCTCATTGCTAAAGGGGTGAAGATGGACGGTAAATCATCAATCACCCTGAGCGTCAAGAAACTCATGATTTTGGTCCCGTTGTTAGCTGCAACCATTCTCCTTCTTGTCGTCATTAAAGTGTTGGTATCGCCCTTATTTCCATATGGTTGTCCTAAAGTGGTACGAAAGCGCGAAATATGAGGAATCTTTTCAATGGCATTGCTTGCAATGATGCCACCAAGAACAGCGGAAAGTAATTCGCAAGCCAAAGCGATGGGATCCCCGAGAAGTTCTAGTACTGGATCCGAAATACTATTATTCTCTTTATTTGAAGCATTTCTCATAGAATCCAGATGTGCCTTCAAGTAAGACGATGCGCGTTCCGCAACGTCAATATTTTGATCACCGCTGCAGACAACTAGGAGAGCGACGGCTCTAGAAGTAGCAATGCGCGAAGTATCATCCGCAAATCTGGTTCGTTCAGATACGTTGAATAAATCAAATCTACGACACGGCGCGATAAAGTCCAAAAGAGAAAATTTCAACTCTTTCAATCTCGACCCAGCAGCATGTTCAATAGCCCAATTCTTGGCCGTGACCGAGGTCCCGCTCAACAACCGTTCCTTGCCAAGAGAAGATAAACCGGGTGGAGGTAAACTGCCACTCTCATTCCCGTTTTGGTATAAAAGCACATCTAGCAATAGGTCATACACAGCTTTGCCGGCAACATCATCCCGATCACACATCTGGCGAACCATTTCTAAATGATCTTCTTTCTTGTTCGAATCCGTTTCACTTTCCTCTCCGATTGAAGAGGCGGCGCTATTCATTGTTCTTGACACCGAAGTAGAAGGTGGTCTCTTAGATACGGATGCATTTTTCACAACTTTCCTATTTCCAGCGACGATGCCTTCAATTGTTCGCAAGACAAGATGTGCAATTTGGAATCCTTGATTCTTCCTCGAAACAGACTGCAACGAATCAAGCGTTGAATGAGCTCCGAAACACGCCAATAATCCTGGAAGAATGGCTTCTAATTGATCCACTTCACACCGTGGTAGCCCAATAGTCAGGAATGTGAGGGATAGATTCAACGTGAATGGATTCATAGATGTTGGTGATACCGCCACCTTTTCCTCAAAGTTATACATGATCTCCAAAATGGCCAGGCATGGCAACTGGCAAGAAGAATCTGCCCTCACTCTCTTCATTACATGGCTCATCATTTCGACTAGTTTGGCATGAATCTGATCATACACTTGCTTTACTGCTTTTTCCAACTCACTGGAGCAAGAGTATGTGCTAGTAAACTTCACAGTCTTTTCATGATTTTGGCCAATTCTTCGCAAAAGACGCGGAAGTAAAAGAGACAAGACTTTCTCCAATTGCGGACCAGCATCAGTCATCGCAAGCCTATGCGACACTCTATTTAGCGTGGATAATTCATTTTTCGCCTCATTGAGAAGCGCTTGTGTTGACGCGGGGGACTCCATATTTCCTTGGATACAGCTCAAGGAATTGAATCAAAATGGAAGAAAGGTCTTTCAAGAGTACTAACCCAGAATAGATTGCAATTGAAACCGTCAATACTGGTACTTGCTAAATATACCACTCTGTGATACTGTGTTGCTATGGAGTTCACGTTCACTTTCTGCAGACAACAAAAGAACGTTGAAGAAAGGTTTTCTTCTTTTGTTGATACCAACCCGTCTAGGTACTGTACAGATCGGATAAAATTAAAACTTTATAAACGTACATATGTCGTTTTCCGCGCAATTCAAATGTTACCCGACCTTCCTGAATGCTTGTGCCACGCGTGCACTTTGGAATCATACTTACCTTAGAGAGTCGGTGCTTGATCATGAAGAAGCATCGGCATGTAGAGGAGCTGGCCATTCACGAGTGAAACAC
>Ga0115005_10002512_pt1 | contig 14595 bp, 9 predicted proteins | sample ArcOceMetagenome_FD_87163 | JGI IMG/M metagenome (GOLD analysis project Ga0115005, IMG submission 87163) | Marine eukaryotic phytoplankton communities from Arctic Ocean - Arctic Ocean - Greenland ARC118M Metagenome | ecosystem: Environmental > Aquatic > Marine > Oceanic | place: Arctic Ocean... | reverse complement strand
TGGATGACGAGGATCAAGTTTTTGTTTTGCATCTCGGAGAGTTTTCCAAATAGTGGACTTCCCGGCCATCGTTTGCCCAATGAGCATGTTCGAATGCCGTGTATTTTGTGACTGTGCAAGTTGAACAGTTTTCTCCACGATTGATGTGCTGGGATAAATATCGTTTGATTTCATCACTGTTTTAATTGCATCCACAAGGGCCGCATCAGATGATTGCTGTAATTTTTTTTCGGGAAACAGGTCGGCCAAAAGCAGACGAAAGAGATCCTTATCCCTCCCAATAAATCTAGGCTCATTCAACCCAATCAGTGATTTGATGATGATAGTTGCCTCGTCTTCATTTGAATTTTGTCGCTTTAGCGAGCCGGCCATTGTGAGTACAGATTTTATGTTGCGAAGACCAAAATCGTAGTGACAACACTTGGAAAGTTGCTGTTTCATCAGACTATATATGACAACCATTCTCTGTGCCAATCCTTTACCACCAACAAAACCTTCAGATGCTAGGATGACCTCTGCAATGAAAACCAGGTCAGGGGCCATCATTGCAACTGGCCTGAGAATTGCCTTCAGATTGTCTGGTAGTTCTGTTCTTCCAGCGTATCCTGGATTCAAAGTAAAAAACAGACCTGTACTCTTTCTGCAAGGAATTTCAGTGCCGAAGAATGAAAACGAGTCCAACTTGCTCCTTTGAGCATTCAGTATGCTCCCAATTTGGACGGCAGCAACACTAATCACTTCTATTTTGATTCGGTTGAATTCGTCAAAACAACCCCAAGCTCCACTTTGACATAATCCCGAAAAAATTCTACCAAGAGATTTGAAGTCAAAATTTTCACTGCAATTTGTCACCACACAAAAGAAAGCAAGATTCTTCGCAAGATCCTTCACAGTTTCAGTCTTTCCAGTTCCCGCGGGCCCCAATGGATTTCCTCCTCTATACAACGATAATGCTGTCAACATAGTCAATACACAGCGATCAGTAAGGGGTGTAATCACAAGCCTACCGGAGTTCCCCACATATTCGTACCCAAAGTCCAATTTGTAAGTATTTTGTTGGACCTCACACAAACCCTCATTTAAAAAAAATTTCAGCTGACTTCTCCAAATGAACTCGGTTGGATCATGACAAGAAGAACGTAACATTTTCTCTATCACATCCCTGTGATGGATTTCTGTCGTAATGAGGGCAACAATTTTGCTTCTATTTGTGGCATCGATATCTCCACTCCGTACTATCTCAGTTAGACGACGTAGGAAAGAGACGTACTTCTTTCGGAGAGCTCGTAATGCATTTTTGTCTTTGCCACTTTTTATTGCTGCTAAGGCGCGTTGGCATCTTTTTGTATACGCTAAAGCTCCCGATGTGATGAGGAGCTGTCCTTGCCATTTTGGAACCCATTCTTGTGGCTTCAGCGCCTTCCTGTCTCTGAATGCATTTTCCAAAGACGTTATCATGGTGGCTTTCATCTGACTTTGTATCTGCTCCAACCACACTTCTATTGATCCCACTATTGGTACAGACTTTTCAAACATGATACTTTCATCGTCTGCTGAGTCCCCACCAAGAGCAATCCAGGAACCATCGTGGTTCTTTGCCAACTTCAATGTGTGGATTCCTTCAAAACACTTCTTTACGTATTTCTGAATCAACTGAGGCTGGCTTGACCTTCCAATCATCTCTAGCAAATCATCGTCCGAAATAAAGTAGAATCTTGGAAAGCTCCTTCGTTTTGATTCCAAGTATTTGTTGAGAGAACAGGAAATCTCTTCCATTCGCCTAAAAATATCATGGAGGCTTTGAATACTGATATCATTACAATTCAGGATTGCATGAAGATTTTCTTGCTCTTGAAGTTGAAGGATAGTGGTCGATACATCCTTGTGCACTCTGGCAAATTTGTCGCTTGCTAATGGCAGTTGCTCAGCAATATCACCCGCTCCTTGGAAAATGTTCTCGAGGTAAATCCACTGTTTTTGAACGAGCAGTACAGCCTCGAATAACTCCGTTGCTTTCTTCAGTAGAGAGTCTATATGTAATACTCGAGACATAAAAAATGCTCCAGCAGGGCTTGCCTTTGTTGCAGCAATAGTCACCTGGAAATCCTCCAACATTGAGAAGAAGTCGTCAGGCACGGTTACTTTCAAACCATTTTCCTTATGGGGGTCGAACTCAAGGATACACTCAGAGATAGAAACTTCAACTTCATCAAGATAATTCTCGATACTAAACTCTTTGCTCGCTGCACCTGAAATTTGAACGACGAAATTTAATTTTTCAGGTTGATCCAGCTCCAATGAAAGTGCTTTGCTCAGATTCAAGCCTTCACAGAAGTTAAATGACTTTCCAATCATTTCCTGAATGGAATCCCAATGGCGCTCACGCATATCAACATTGCCCAACGCGACCATCAAGGGAGACAGGTCCTTGAAAGTCTCAAGATCTCGTTTCAGATTTGTCCAAAAAGAAAATTCTCTAATGTCCCGATCCATCTTTAGCAGACACGACGTAAAGAGTTTGATATCATTGCTCATGGCATCAAAGTCCAGAGAAGAGAGAGGTATTTCTGAACATTTCTTCCTGACGGTATCCCACTCTTCTGACACCTTCACTGTACTGCTCACGAGTTGAACTATGGCTTCTGCTCTTCGGACATTCTTCGATTCAACAAGATCCATTTGAAACAAGTCGAGGCCCCTGATCAACTGTCTCTCTCTTCTCTTCCTTTCTTCCATTTCGCCCTCAAGCTTCTTCAATAACTCCTTTGCATCAGATACACTGGCTGCATCTGCCATGAGTGCCTCATCAACCTGGGTGCAGAAGTGTTTTTGGAAACACAAAGTTTCTTCATGCCTCTCTTGAAAGGCACTTTTCATCTCAACCCTAGTTTTAGATACAACATTTTGTGTTTTAGTTATACACGCGAGCAATGCATCGAACGCAGCTGTTATTCCGTCCAGACTTTCGCACCCCTTGAATCCGTCACCGTATTTTTCCAGAATAGACTTTGCAGTGAACAAGGGCAAAAATTCATTCTCCACCCCTTTGCACTGATGTTCCACCTGCGCTGAAAGTTCTATCATATCGCCAAGGTCATCAATGGTTGAAAGAGGGGTTTGTAACCGCTCAGAGCTATCTTGTACAAACAGATAAATCGCGGCAATGCTTTCCTCGGTCTTTCTCTTTAGCAGAGACAGCAATCCTGATTTGAAATCGAGCGCGTGATTACACAGTTCAGTCTTCAATATTGTAAAGTCAAGCAGTATGAAATTCAATCTGCACAGTGATTTCTCTGCTTCAAGTGAATTTTGTTGAGTGAGAAATTTTCGAATGTCTTGATCGTAGCTTGGCTGTGACGATTTGGAATACCTTCGTAAATATGATTGCAAATCCATGCTCCAAAGTGACCGATACTTGTCATAATGACATATTTTCTCACTGATGCTGAACGTACAATCTCTCATTTTGTTCATAATGGTCACTATGCTGTTCAAGACTATTTCATCAGAGGCAATTGCATCGTAAAACATGTTACCTTGACTTGACTCTTGGTTCTTTGATAGTGTGGAAAGCCCTTTCGATAAACCGACTGTTTGCTTTACAACATTATTTGCTGAATTGGTAATGGAGATGAGCGTTGGACTGCATTCTATTTTCCCATTTTCCAAGTGAGCCTGAGTGCTGAAGAGAGGAATGACATCCACAGCAGTTCCCACAGCAGTAACGAATTCTTTCAAGGACAATCTTATAGCTTTCGTCAAAGAAGCAAGGATCATGTCGTCAAACCTTTTCAACTGCGCCGTCCACTCAAGAAGTACCTCCTTGGATCCATTCATAAACTGGTGAAAGATTTTGTTGACCTCAATCTCTATGTCATCACGAAGTTTGAACACTGCATCTCTTGCTTTATTTCGAACTTCGGTCTGAATAGCCTCAAATTGAAGAGCCTTGTAATCGAAGTTATGGTCTATACGTATCATCAGGGCTGATGCGATCTCCTGGCAAGAGCGGTGTATACGGGAGGTTGAACAGTGCAATTTCCTCACCTCACGATGAAAGGAATGAATCATTTCAAGCATTGTCTGTACAAATTTGTCAGTCACAGCGGGTCTGCTTGACCACATTATTTTCACAAAGCCTGGCCGAAGCTTCTTTTCCAGCAACTTCAAATGATCCAAATATAAGGTGGAAGTCCCTTTGAGGTCGTGTAGAAAATCGTTATATGCTCGAACTAGCATCATCACGCGCTCAAAAGTAATTCGTAGAACTTCTCTTTGATGACATATTCCGAGGACCTCGTTCGGGGTGATAAATTCTTCGTTGTGTAACTTGTCCCAACATAATGCTTCTGTCAGGATAGAAGTGACTTCGCTGTCAAAGTTGGATGCAAGGGGATTAAGGATATCATTATTTGTTTCGTTCAGTTTTTGGAGCAATGGCTGAAGTGGAAACATATTAAAAAGAATGATTCGTCAGCCATAGAAAAGGTACTACATGATTTAATAAACCTGCAGAATAAAACTTACTTGATCAAGCTTGCCTTGTAATTGTGAGGCATCCAAACCTGCTAAGGATTCTATCCAATCCGTGTACTTTTGCGTTTGATACATTGTGAGGGATCGCACCAATTCTGAGAAGACGCTTTCAACATGGTCGTCAAGCTCCAGATTCCGCGCGGAAGAATTGCATAATGAATTCCAACTCTGTTCAACGCTGGTACAGAGAGCACTGGCCCAAAGAGCCGATCCAGCTCCAACCGGTTCATTCTTTCTCAGTGGCGGACTGCGGTGATTGTTGTCAAATTCTTGTCGAATCTTTTGACATTGTCGAAGAAACAATCCTCCGAGTTCCATCGTCCGCTTCTCCATGCAATTGCTGATTGCAGGTCTATGCGCAATTTTATGGAATATTTGAAGAAGGTGAGCAGCAGCATCAACAACTTGCACCTGTTCGAGAGCTCCATTGATTGCATTGACGAGCATGGTATCAAGGTCCTGCAACACAGTTGAGGCATATTGTTGAATTGAAGGTTAGCTGATTAAACCACGTAAACTAGAGAACACGTTGTAACAATATTTGACGAAACTTACCTTTGTCGCCAACTTAAAGGTGTTATAGTCTCCGTGCCATCTCGATTCTCTCGCGTTCAAGATTGAATACTCTAGTCCTTTTAGACGGTCAATCTGAACTAAAAAGGCTTCTTGGATAACTCGCACCGAATTCTCAATCTCTGGCCCATTGGTCCAGCCAAAGGTTGGCATGTATTTCCTGTCCACAGAATTGAAGGTGCCTTCTAAACGCTCCACAAATTGCACCCTGGAATTACATATATCGATCAAGTCGTCACATCTCTGTACAAAAGCATCCGTTTCTGCAAAAATGGATGGATCGTTGAGCTTCCAGGGTTCTTCCGAATCTTTGTTTTCATTCTTTTGCTTATTCACTGTCACTGCCATTCTATTGTAACAATCTTTCCAAGCTTTTCCACAATTGATGCAATCGTTCAGTATTGCCATTGCCTTCTCAAGATCTCCGTGGAATATTTCATGCAGAGAAATGTGAAAAGTACATTGTCTAATGATTTCGCCAGACACTCGACGAATCAAATCAGAAACCTTTTCATTTGTATTAAAATTCGCAGAGTGCACATGAATCAAACGAATGCAATTCAAAAACTTCAACATAATGGAAGAAATCTCAGCGGCATCTAGCTTTGCAAGCTGTTCACATGGTCCTTGCAACAGTCTCAAGAACTTGACGCTGTTGGCTGCTTCTTCCGATCCTTTGTGAAGTGCTCCAGCTAGAGCTTCAACTGGTTTCGCATATTTTGACTTCGCCTTATTAAGGATTGACAATATATCAAGTACTTCAGCGCAATGCAATTGCTGTGAAATACCAGCGAGATCCTCCGCTCTGGCTTCCCAAAAAATGAGTTCTTCCATAGGGCCTTGATGATCAAGTGTAATGCTATGCTCGTGAGAGTTCAAAACCTCCTTCACCTGCCTGATCCAATGGATTGCAATAGCCTCCAACTGCTGAATGATATTCTTATCGCAAAGAATATTGTTTGCCTCGCAGCTTGTAAGATTCTTGAATGGCAAGTACAGAATAGTCGTCCCACTTTCTTCATTGGCACTTTCAGTGAGAGACGCCATAAAGCGGTGGTAGAGTCCTTGAAGTTCTTGTTTGGAGGACTGATTCCATACTCTACTCTGGAAGATATTTGGATAGAACTCTTCCTCCATTATCTTCAACACAGAAGTTGCAGTCTGCTTGATAGCAATAGTTCCATAAATGAGCACTTCGCCCAAATTTTCAGGAGATAGAATCTGTCCTTCCGCCTTGACAAAATATGTAACATCAACTCTATCCGCTGAAGGCTCTGGAGGCGCACTGCTGCAAACAATCAGTTCATTTGATTCTTTATCGACAGTGACAAAAAGCTTCGTGACAGTCGGCTGATGAATGAAATCATGCACAACGTTAGAATGATGGCATTTCCATAGGTTGTTGTGAAAGGAGTTCGCATGAACCCTGCATTTCATCCATTCGATAATGATGTCATCACTGGCTTCCATTGGATTGTCTGGCTCTCAAATAAATCTCAGGGCACTAAAAACCAGGAAGGTTTTAATGGGGCAAAGAAACACCGAAAATTCAGCCTTCATTTCCAAAACTTGAATCCCGAGTCTTTTCCAAACTATCGAGATTTGAATTGAAATGCACCATTCAAAAAATCCAAAAAGTTCAATGGACGTATCGATACAAGTAGTCCCCGCAGCAGCTTCAAGTTCAAGGAGATCCATATCCACTCCTTCTAGAAGGAGAAGAATTATTTACGAAACTGCTAGGCGGTTCACAAAGCAATACCTGCACCATGGGTTCGAACTTCATATTGAAAGTACGGCGGCAGCCGTAAACATTCAAAAGGAACTTCGCAGATACCTCTGTCGTACAAGATTTTGCGCCTTGCTCCTGAAAAGAGCGCTTTATGCAACATGTATACAGCAACAGATTCGCATTTATGAAGCGAAGAAAGAAGTTACTCGCCTGTATCATCTCAAGAAAGTAAACGACGCAGCAACAGTAATTGCCAAAGTATCGAGAAAGGCAAGTTCTGTTCGTCAAGTGCAATTCCTTCGTTCCGAGAGACAATGTCAACGAGCTGCCATTACAATTCAAACTTATAGTCGTAGATCTCTGGCGAAAATGTTAGTTGATGCGATGGCGATGGAGCAATTGCAGATCGAGTGCGCCGCGATCGTCATTCAAACATTTGTCCGCACAATAATTGCAAAATTCACGTATATCTCTCGTCGGTTTAGGGAGCAAGTAGAGCCAAATGTATTAGCGATCCAGCGAATTTATAGAGTACACCGTGAAGTCAAGCATCGCAGAAAACTCATTAATTCCTCACAGAAGGTGCAAACCTGGTGGCGTGCCACACAAGCAAAGAGGGCTCACTTGCGACAAGTCTCAATTGTGAACACTGATGAATGTAGCGTCAATTCAGACATCTTTACTGCATCAGTCCCTTCATCATCGCATACATCTGCAGATGAATCAGTCTATAGTTTGGACCCATCTGACAGCGATCAAGAGAGCTCAGTTCAGTCCTGCCGACCCGCTTGTATAGATGCTTCTTATTCCAGCTCAAGCTCAATTGAAATTGAAACCATTATAGATGGCGAGGGGCAAGAGTCAGACATAAACGACAGCGATTCTGATCAACGACTTCACGATGCTGAACAGTTATATCTGAAATCCTTGCAAACCAGCGCTATCAAATTGCAACGTTATATTCGACGATATCTTCATCAACAGCGTCAATTGGTGGCGGCTCAAGTTGTGAACATAATTTTAGAGAATGCACTGAACCTTGCAACGAAGCGCAGCTGCCAACAGCTGCGCCTAATATCCGCCAATAGAATACAGGCAGCCATCCGAGGATTTCTTGGTCGTCAACTGGTAAGCAATCATTTCGTTTTCACAAATCCAGAAATATCTTCACAAATTTATGCTAGTCTTACGCTTTCCACACGAAGGCAAAATATTTATATGACTCATTTTACATGGATGTAATGGATTTATACCATTCTACATTCAGTTCCGATAACAGGATTTCATCGACTGAAATTCCGAGTTTATCTTCAAACCTCGAGTCCAATGAAGCATCTTCAAATGGAGTACACATAGACATTGCAACAGACCCATTCCTTTCAGAGTTTTTCAAATACCTCCAACCATCATCAATGCCAATGAATGCTTGCTGCTTAAAAGGAGTGAATCTTGATGATCCCAGAAGCATGCTATCGTTCACCATAGACTTCTCTAAAGACTAATTGAGATAATACCATAAGACCGTGAGTGTTTGTACTAAGATGTTTATAAGCAGACTCGCCTAACTTGATATTCCCTGAATGTATTCACTTTCTGGAGTTTCTGGTCTAAAAACGGGTTGCAAAGCCAGCTCAAATTCTTTCAATACCTCGCTCTCAACACCATATCCCTCTCCAATTGCATTACGTGCTTCAATAGCAACCTGCCGACAGCTTTCCACCAGCCCAGCAGCAGCAGCTTTATCCGCCCCGGCAGATTTTTCTGCAGTTCTAATCTGTTTCACAGCATTTTGAAGCGCATCAATCAACTCCTGTGGTGGAACCAAAGCCTTTGAACCAGCCAGTTGAACCTCTTTCCCATCTGGAGATTTGATTATCTTTGGCTCTTGAGGGCACAAATAATGCTTGTACTGGTTTGACCGAATGGAGGCCTGTTCCGTTCTTAGCAGCTTATTCAGCAGGCCCGCACCCGGACTCACCATCTTCTCTACTTCTTCTTGACATCTTGTATAAATATGCTGTAAAATTTGCAATCTTCCAGGATTGTCTCCTGATCCCATCTGTCCTTCTGGAGAAGCAACTACCGATTCGCCACTCTCTTTTGCTTCCACCGTTGCATCACGAATGTTCATACTCAATACTGTGAAGAATCCCATATCGAGTTTACCTTCCTTGTTCGCCTTACCGATAGATCCATCCAATTTCCGAATTTCTCCACATTCCAAAAACGCCTTGAGAAGATCTTTTCCCTCTCCCAACTGTTTATCCATTATATCTACAAGAGCGTCTCCCACAGTTTCCATATCCTTCTTTTGCACGTCAGATAAATCATCGGAGAATTCACATAGAGATGCATTACGAAGTGTAAGGATAGTGTTTGGTGGCATTTGGGGCAGTTTGGACATGAGGAATGCCGAAAGGGAAGACGGCTCCTGTTTCGCGATAGCGGAGATGACTTGGAGTTCTTCCTCGGAAAGGGGCTTGGCTTTGATAGGATCAGATTCACTGCCTTTTGCTGCAGTATCAAGTGTTACTTCGGTGCTATGTTCTGTAGTTACGTCGCTGGATTCACGAAGGACTGTGAATGGAGCTGGTGCTACACGTACTGGTGATCGGTTGACACTGTTCAAGACATTTATTGAAGTTTTGGCGAAGGAAAAGGAAGAGACGCGCTGCGCCGCGAGCAATAGAACTGCTGAATTTAGAACCCTCATTCTATTAATAAGTAATAAGTACAGTAGTGGTGTTTGTATTGGAGTTGTCAACGCTATGCTCTTGTACTGTACAACTAGTGTGGAGTGAACGACTTTTTTCCCTTCATTCTTCATGCGTCACTTTTCCCTCACAAAATCATTCGCGGCTCTCGCGCGCGGCAAATTTGGGCATTATTCATTGCAAAACCTCGAAGTCAGGGTTAGGGTTAACCTGATACAGTAGTACAAATACCTCTTAGAGAACAAAGCAGATTTGGAGATACAACTACTGTGCTATATGAAACGGCTAACATAACCGTACTGTGCCTTACTTAATCCAGCGCTTCAATAATACGGTAGTAAGAATGATCAGCAATATTAGTCTTCTATTAGTTCTCGCCCCCTTCCCTATCGCAAATGTTGCAGGTTTATTTAGAATCTACGAATACTCGCTCGTTATGAGCAATGAAGGACCTTTATTATCTATGGGTATAAATTGTAGTCGACAGTTTATTCTACCAGCAAGCCACCAGAGTACGTACCGGTAACAGTACCGATGCGCAGGCAAGCGAGCTTCGTAGTTGCAAGCAAGCAAGGTCGTTGTCGCAATCCGCATTGAAACTTTAAGTAAAAACTAGTGTTTATAATTTGCAATATTGCTTCATTTCTCAACAGCCCATCTGGCGCAATGGCAACGCGTGTGACTCCTAATCACAAGACTCAGAGTTCGAATCTCTGGTTGGGTACTACCTTTTGAAAGAATTTGATTATTTTCCTGGGGTTTCAAGTTTGACACTCCGTCGGTGTTTTATATTGCGCAAAAGACACCGTCTGTCCTACCACCAGTCTGCCCATCTGGCGCAATGGCAACGCGTGTGACTCCTAATCACAAGACTCAGAGTTCGAATCTCTGGTTGGGTATGAGTTTTGGCCGAGTTCACAATGTTTTGATTGTTTTTCTGGTTTTTTTTCAGTTGCTTTGACACTCCGTTGTGCACAAACAGTGTTTTATGTTCACTACCAAAGAAAACCTTCTGCAGTATTACTAGTATTCTGCATAGCGCTACCTGGTACTTGCTGGTACCGTATATTAGTTTACCAAAATTCCTAGAGGCTTGGCTGGGTTTACTTTACTACTTTTATGGCTTATTAGAGATATTCATCTGTCCCGACCCCCCCCCCTACTGTATGATTATTGAAAGAACAACAAGGAGGGGGAATCACTTGGCTAGTATCTCTTAGTAGGTTTCCCAAGCGGGTTTTCCATAATATGAGATCACTCCCAAGCGGGGCTTTCCATATGAAACCAATCTTTTCTGAATTCTCTATCCGATCTTGAGAGAGATTACGAAGACGCCGTTTCTTCTGAAATTATTCACAATGTAGGAAGTACACTAAACTGTGGTGCTTCAACCCTTGAACCTACCCCCGGTATCCCTTTCCACGTTGTTGTTTTACTTTTATAAAACATATAACCGCTATTATAGGTTATGAGAGAAAGTAAGAATTTGTTTGATTTTCAGCGAGCTACTTTTGTCCCCTTTCTTTGAAGACTTTGAAGTACTACTGTAAGTCAAGGTTTGATGATTGATGACAAAAAGTAATGAGTTGCGAGTTGCATCATCTTTATCTAAAACTGCTAGACTGTCAGAAACCCTATTTCATCGTTCAAACATAGGGTGCACAAAGCTTACCGACTTCTCAAAATGGTCAAAATTGGAAGCAGGAAGAAACCATCGCGTGGGCCCCTCATTGTCAAAATAGTGTTGGTGCTTCTGCTTCTTTCCCTTTTGGTTTGCATGACTCTTATCTCTCAAATGATCAACACCAATCGCATTGCAAATAATTCATCAATCATCACACCAACGGCAACATCGAGACAAAAATATATCAAATCCCTCCCAGAAGGAGACGACCTTTCAAAACTTTATAAATATCACCCTCCAACATATGAAACAACCGGGAATACAAAAGTAGACTGCGGTTCAGCACCTTCCTATGAGAAGTTTTTCGCCCTTGATCACCATGATCGTTCCAGATACAACGAAGATAAAAAGATCTACAATAGATTCTTTGCAAAGCACCTGGCAGATGAGAACTTTGTTGGAACGTATATTGAATTGGGGGCTTTTGATGGTGTGAAGGAAGCCAATACACGTTTTTATGACTCATGTCTTGGATGGGAAGGGCTATTGATTGAAGGCAATCCACCCGTGTATGAACAAGTCGTGCAGAACAGACCAAACGCACATAGATTGAGCTATGCACCTTCGTGTACCAATGAAGGCGACATAGTTGAGTTCTTTGATGTTCAATTAACTAATGCAGGAATGACGGGTCATGCACTTGAATTCAAGAATAAGAAAAAGATCAAAGTGCCATGTGGCCCGCTCGGCCCAGTGCTTGAAAGGATGTTTCCAGATGGACATATTAGTTTCTTTTCTTTGGATGTGGAGGGAGCTGAAAGTTTGGTTTTGGATACAATTGACTTTGACAAAATTCGAATTGATGTATTCATGATAGAAGTCGAGAATTCCATGTGTAAAAAAGACGAAGACTGCGAAGTCAGAGATTTGGTCAGGCAGAAGATGAAGGATCTTGGATACAAGCGAAAACTGAATGTTGTTCAGGTGTCAGATGTGTATGTGCATCCAGATAGCCCTTACGTAAACGAGTAATGACTCCACTCTCAAATCTTTGAAAGATTGATATTTCCCAAATTGTATTTTGAATGTAAAACTTCACCGAGTTGCGAGGTGCAGAGCCCGATTCAATCCAGCCTTTTTTCTTTTATATTTTGCTTGATTTTTTTAAAGTTTGATTATACAACTACACCCTTATCGCTCATATCAGCAGCGTTATCAAGCATCTTCACTTCATCGTCAGATAGACTCCACCCGAGGCATCCAATAATCTCGTCAGCCTCCTTTGGATTCTTCACGCTTGGCATCGGAACGCATCCCTTGGCCACAATGTAGTTGATTGCGATCTGACTGGTTGTAATTTCCGTATTGATCTACGTCAAACCAAAATTTGGAAAAAAGATACAAATGAGGAAAAAGGATAAGAATATTTTCAAACTTGTTCCATCGCCAGTTCCAGCATATTCATATTGCACTTACGGATTGTCCACCATATCTATCGCGTCTATCTTTCAATTTAGAATTCTCCTTCTCCAACCTTTTCTGAACCTTGCCTTGAACGGTGGTCATCATATCATGCAGAGTAGTATACTTCTCTAAAGTCTTGAAATCAAAAGGTTGCTTCTTCTTTGAAACCTGTCCTCCAGTAGGATCCGCAGCAGTATAATCTCCCGAAGCCAAACCATCTCCAAATGGATTACTTGCCAATGGAACGATCCCTAGACTCTTACACGCTGTAATAAGACCAGATTTCCAAGCCTTTCTATTCACCAAACTAAACTCGAACTGGTTCGAAGTAAGCGTATACCCCCCAATCTTATTCAATTTACTATTGAAACTCTTCATCCTGCTCTTGGACATATTTTTCACTCCAATATTATTAATCAATCCTTGATCCATGGCCGCACATAGCGCAGTTGCCACCGCACCCGGTGCTCCAATGTAAAACATATTTGCAGGAACCTGATACAAATCAATACTAGATGTTCCAAGACGCTCGCCACTACCCTCTATAGCTTTGGGGATTGCCGCACCACCAAATCTCACACCTGTGCCCTGCTTAATACTTCTCCATGGGTTGGACATGGTAGATGCAACGATTGGTGATGCATCCATGTTTGTGTCTAGGCATTTGCATAGGATTTCTTCCGCAGAGAGTGATTTAGCTCTTGATGCGAGACCATAGTTTTCAGATGTATCAACGAATGTGATTCCATTTTCCATGAGTTTATCAAATGCCACCTACAGAGATTAGACGTGAGTTGAGTTTATAAGAAAAACATGTAAACAAATGAATGCAATGGCCTTCATACCGGTACAGCACTACAGTACGAGTATGAGTACCGGTACGAACTTGAACTTGAACTTGAGCAGTGTTTAGTACAAGTACACACCTGTAAATCTCCAGCAAGGTATTTTCCACTCTTAATCTCCTTCTTCTTCAATTTCTTCCCAGCCTTGAATCCAGCATCCACATCTCCCCACGCCTTTGTAGTAAACCCAATTCTATTCGGAATATGGAAATCATTCTCATCATCGTACTCTGCTGTGAAATCCACATAATAATCCCCATCATCATCCTTCTTATCTGCACCACCACGGTTCTTATCCTCCACCTCCTTGGTATTCTTCAACGGTCTCGCACTCTTGAAATCTGGCATGTCGAAAATATCCATTCCGGTCTTTCCTTCATAGTGTGATGCAGTGTCAGTGTTGGGATCGATAAAGTCCTCATCTGCCATATCGGCAGCTGATGGAGTTGCTTTGGGTTCGTCAGCGTTTTTCTTTGTGAGGGATGCACGTTTTCCAATGAGCATTGATAGTTCGTCGCTGATTGGTCCATCATCTTCTTCATCTTCTTCTTCTGCTGCTGCCATGAATAGTTTGGTGGTAGAGGCAGCGGCAGCGGCAGAGGCAACGTGTTCGCTACTAGTGGTACTAGGAGGAAGGATGGTTGTTTTTATTGATAGATTGGCCGACGGAGTGGAGAATGCCGAAGCATATCCGAGGGTAGAGAGAAGAGTGATACTGAATGCAAGCTTCATTTTAGAAAAAAGAACTGGGTGGGAATAAGTGTACTGTTCTACACTACTGGTGCTGTATCTTTTCGTAATGCCGTTTTGGTGATGTATGTACGAGAGTAAGTAGTTTAGTCGTACAGTAGTAGAGAGTTTTTATAAGAATGCACGTAGTTGCAATCGCCAGATAGAGTCCAAAATCCAGAAAAAGATGATATCAAATTGAAGCCTGGCCTGCAGTGATGTTTGCGAGAAAGATCTTCAACAAGCGAGCTCCGACAACCAACCATTTTGTCGGAAAAGGAGATGTGACGCTCAACCACCCGAAAAAATAGAACAAATTAGAATTTTTAACTGACACCGCTATTATGTTACCAGGTAAATAAACAATAGTCAATAGTA
>Ga0115005_10002510_pt1 | contig 14604 bp, 6 predicted proteins | sample ArcOceMetagenome_FD_87163 | JGI IMG/M metagenome (GOLD analysis project Ga0115005, IMG submission 87163) | Marine eukaryotic phytoplankton communities from Arctic Ocean - Arctic Ocean - Greenland ARC118M Metagenome | ecosystem: Environmental > Aquatic > Marine > Oceanic | place: Arctic Ocean... | reverse complement strand
AATTTGTCGAAATCGAGAAGCAGTGGTAGGAATACTGTAGGAATACGGTAAAAGGATTTGGTGTTGACATACCGTATGATTATTTATTAAAAAAATTGTCGAGTCGAACTTATCGGTAATAAATCCACGATTAAACTTATATTCGAGTTCGCGAATACGATCGATTGAGTCCTGTCGTATTTCGCTCCAAAATATAGTGACGTCAAGGATAATTGACACAGTATTGACACGATGAAAATTCTTCTCGCGTGACAGAATAGTAACAGAATGCACTAAAATAAGAATTTTCAATTTTTCGTCTGTTCTTTCTTTCTTAATAGACCCTTCAATTTAGTCTCATTATTCTGAGCAGTTTCTGAGGGGTGGAGAGATGAATCAAGCGGATGAATAGCGAGAGTACCCCGTTAGGTGCGGTACAGTATCATACCTACGCGGCGTGTGTTGTGTGTGTGTGCCGCCGGGGGGGTACCGAACACAAATTTAATTTAAATTTCTCTGTATCAACTTGGTAGACCTATCAAAGTATTTTTAAAAGTTATCACCGATATCCTATATAATTATTTTTAAGCATTCGCCTTCGCTAGAGACTGTTGCGACGAGCCAAATGATATCGTGTCACCTTCGACCTCTTCACCCATTGGAACAGACGATCCATCGTACGAAGCAGCGCCTTCTTCTAGCATTGACAAAGTGTCGCTACTTATTGAGGATTCCTCCTCTCCTTCTTCGACGCTAGCCTGCGAAGAAAAAATAGATTTATTGGATGAAACCCCAGACCCATTCATGATACCTCCCCTTTGCTGTCCATTTCCCACGGCTTCTTGGTAGCGCTTCCATTCGGCGCGATGTGTACTTTTCATCACCGCAATGTGGTTTTCTCCCAAAACTTCGATTGCTTTAGACTATGAAATTGAAGAGACGCATTAGATATGTCACCAACAGAATACAAGGAGAAATTATTTGCTACTCACATTCAAATCCATTCCCAAATTCAACGCTATTTCCATGTGTTCCTTAATTTCGGCTAAATTCATGTTTTGCTCCATCATGAGAACTGCCAAGTTAAAATGAGCTGTAGCAGTGATTTCAGATTTTTCATTCTCGATAACTACTGTATTCTTGTAATCTTGCATGGCGCCTTCAATATCTCCGAGCTGCTGTTTGGAACGAGCGGAGATAATCAGGGCATCAACAGTCAGTTCCCCCAAATCCGCCGACAGAGCATTTTTCAACAGTGACAATGATTTTTCTGCATTGTCCTCAATGTCTAGAGCTATTCTTCCCAGCTGTACCAGACTCTTTGAATGAAAACCTTCACCACCCTCACTAACATTCGCCATATATTCATTTGCGATTTTAAAGAAAGAAACGGCGTCGTTTTGATACTGTGGATCTATCGATTGCTGTTTCAAAATCTCTATTCCAAGTTCATATTGTACATCAGCAGCGATTTCATTGGTAAAGGCAACCGCAGAGAGGGTCTCTAAAATGCCGATTCTGTCAACTTCCACATCGCGAGCGACAGACAAAGCACGTCTAAGGGATGCCAGAGCAAGATTCTTATTTTCTTGCATTAATGCATTTTTCGTCACATTCACATAAGCCAAAACAACGTCACCAAGTTGCTTTGAATTCACGTAACGTTCAAGTGTTGAGGCAAATCCAAGGCTCGCCGGAATGTGTGTCGGCGCTTTCTTCAGAACCTTCAAAAACTGTTTGGATGCCAATTTGAAGTTTCCTTTCTGAAGATAAGCATCAGCCATTTTCATGTAACTTAGAGCTGTACGTGGGATGTCTTCTGGTTCAATTGGAGTAGGGTTATAAAGCTCTGGCAATTTGATCTCTTCCTCGACTTCTTCTGGTCGTATTTGTAGTTCTTCATTATCGACGATTTCGGCTTCCTGCTCATTATTCTCATTTATTGCTGTATTTACTCCGTCGCTGACCTTGATCTTATCGCTCGCCTCAAATTCATCTTCAGTAATGATAGCAGATGCAACTTCTACATTTTCGCTTATTTCTTCTCTTGTAAATTCTGCATCAGCGATATTCATTGTATTAACCGTGGCATCGTCAACAGAAACGATCTCCACTTCATGGTCCAGTGAAACCTCTACAGCTGATTCGGGCACATCATCCCTCGTATCCGAGTCGTGTTCTTCATAAGTTACGGTCTCAATCACATGAGCAGGTATCTTCTCATCGGCACCATTGTCTTCCTTTTTATCCTCTTCCTTTCCATCATTAATCTCTTCTCTGGTGGACTCATTTGCAGTATCAGCGGTTTCTTCTGAATCTTTCTCTTCGTTCACCGGTTGTGTCTTGCCAACGGGAAATTCAACAATTTCTGGTAAGTTTACCTGAGTAATTTCTTCATCCGATTTGTGGTCGACTTTCACAATTCGTTTTTCCTCGCCGTTGCTACTTGGTACCATCATAGAGGAACTTTCAGTTGTTCGGTCAACATTATTTTTGGGGGTGATACCTTTGGTCTGATCATTGAAATCATTTGCATTCATTAGAGATTGTTGTAAAAATTGAAGCTTGAGATTGAGAACTTCCTCTTTTAGGGAGTGAAATATTTCAGAATTGATTTCGACGCGAAAGCTGTCCGTGGGAGCTAAATCTGTTGATACCAGGACTACTTCTGGATTGTGCTGTAGTGCCTCATCAAGAACATTATTTGCCATTTTAACTTCATCCATTGCCAATTTTAAGGCCGTAGTTCCAGATTCAACTGCTCCAAGTCTGTCACCTGATTGAAGCTTAGCTTTAGACAGCAAGGTCCATTGGCGGCATTGATTTGGATCCTTTCTAGCGGCATCTTCGAAGGCCAGTATTGCATTATAGATGTTTGATGATTCATCACTCGTTGGTGGATCTTCTGTCTTGAATAATGGTTTTGCATTGTGGACGACTGCAGTTTTCGCAGAATCTGAATCAAAATTTGTACCATCCGTGGCGTGCGATTGTTCGTGGTTCAATGATACAAACCCATTTTGAACATGAAGCTCCTTCTCAAACACAATCGCTGCCTCATAAGGACCATCGGACACGTCATCATTGGCCTCCATTGCAACAGCAAGATTATTTTGAGCAATTGCGCAAATTTTTTTAGCTTTGTTTTCGTCCTTGTCACTTGTGTATTCATATATGTTATCATTTCTACATATCTCAGAAGCTGCGTCATTGAATATGGATATTGGCTCATTCTTGGATCCCTTTTGTACAAGCGCAGCCATTAAATTCAGTTCTGGAATGCTCACACCTTCGAGACTTACACTATCTATTGAGATAGAAATTTTGCGAAATAAAGACATAGCCGATGAAGAATCACCTAATGCGAGATGTGCAAGTCCCGTATTGTAAGTTGCAACCATGTGAATACGTTTTCTTTCGTCGTGGGATTCTCCGTTACGGAAAGGCATAGATGATTCTGTCAAGGAAGCTGCCGCATTCAAATGAAGGATTGAGTCAAACAGCAATTGTGACGTAGATTCTCCTTTAGATTGTCCACAGCTAGACTCTCTCCGTGTGGCCGTAAGGAATAGAGACAAACCAAATCCCAGTCTTGAAGCTGGGGTCATCGCTCCGTGATTTAGATTCACAGCCGTTTCGAAGTTCTTTCTGGCATCATTAAGTTTATCAAAAACAAGGCAATCCTGATTTTCCATGAGTCCTGAAGACCATGCACTATTGTGCAATGCTAATCTCGATTCTCCGAGGCATATCCAAGCATCTATATCAAGAGGACTCTGCTCTGTCGCCAAGTTGCACATTGCCTCGGCTCCAGCAGGATCGTGATTTTTCAGTAAACCTTTTCCTGTAACTATTTGAGTAGCAACAGAGAAGGGAGAATTCAGAACTGTATTCCAAATTTTAATTGATCTTTCTTTTATGTGCATAAGGTTTGATTTGATCTCATGGATGCATTGCTGCTGACCTGCTGCATCTAATTGGCTGAGATAGCATACACCAATTGCGATCAGAATCATGCCGAGTGTTGTTAATTGCATGAAAAAGTTCCACAAAGAAAAGTAATTCTTTGGTTTTATCTGCCCACCATATCTTGACCCATTCATGCTCATGCCATCATATTTTCCCTTCTTCCCTTTTTGTGCTCTCGTTGGGCTGAAAGCAGGAAAGTCGCGATCCATTCCTCCTCTCATAATCCCTTTGAATGATCTTGCTAGTCTTGTTCTTAAAGCCGTGTAAAGGTAGCTAGTTAAGTTAATTCAAGGTTGGATAGCGATGTGTAGGAATGTTGTCGCGTTGGTTCCTTTTGAAGTTTGTTTTTGTTATTTTGTCGCCCGATGCGATGTCCCCCTGTCTGTTATTATGTATGTTCCCCGTGGCTCCTCACTCACTACTCAGTCAGGGCTCCTCCTTCATTCATCGGATCTCCGCAACCCACCCAACCAAACCGAAGACATCCCCTCCTATCCACTAATGGGGTGAAGATGACTTCGTAAATCAATTTCTAACAGAAATACGAAATACCTCCCACCCGCCCGGGTCTCCAACCTCCAACGCCAATGTCGTCGTTAGCACCGTGGACGGAATGACTACTCTAGAGTAGTACGCCCGAGTAGATCTAACACATACGAGCTGTACATGAAACGATAACTACTTTGTCCAGAGTAGTGTTACTACCTTACCGGAAGCTATTATTAATAACTATAGTACCACCACGTAGCTAGCAGATCGAATAATCTTTGATATTTTTACAAAGAAGAAACCAAGTGATAAAATTAGACTGAAATTAACTCATGAGACGTCCCAGCAGCAGGAACGGTCGCAGTCATGGCCATCCTCGTAAAAGTCGATACAACCAAAGTGGTGAACAGTCCGCAATTTCAGCCGCGATGGCGTCGAGATCAACAAAGGAGAAAATATTGTTTAATGATGACATCCCACCCTTTGCGAACTTTGATGCTATCGAGACGCACACTCAGCAACGAACTGCGTCCTCTCGAAAGAACACAGCTAGTCGTCAAAAAAAAGCAAGCGTTAAAGATGATTCACAACCCAACAGGTCATTATCTCGGTCTGAAGCTTCAGAGAGCGTCTATGATCCAGAAGATGTCGCTAGTTATAAATGGGCCAAGCTCCAGGCGGCTGAAATTGTGGAGAATCAATCTGTCAAACGTGGTGAATCTGTGAAGAAGAATGTTCGTCCTCCGACTAGTGCAGGGTTCTTGCGCTCAGAAAGTGTTAACAGTCAACAAAAGCATAGATCGTTGACACCTACCACCCGTAATAACACGACAAAAATAGCTGGTATCATAAACGGATCTCAGGGTGCACATCACTATTCCAAGTCTCTTCAAAATGGGCTAAGGACGAGAAATAGATCGAAATCGCCTGCTGGTCTAAACTCATCACGATCACAGGATACTGCTAGAAAGGAACCAATAATTGCTTCCAAAAGAAATCGAAATGTGAACCCATCCAAAACAGTAAAAATGAGCGAAGAAGATTTAAAGATCAAGGAGTACTTTGTAAATAAAAACTATACCTTCCAGAATCCTTCTCAACTTGTATCCTGTCGACCATTTGACTTTAAGGCAAGAGCGGTCTTCGAAAAGAAGAAATTAATTTCAGTGGCTGATCTGAAAGAGTTTGGAAACGTTAGAAGCGGCGGAAATAGACTAAGCAAACTTTCTCCATCATTACAACACTTGGAAATCCTTGAGGCTATGGATAATATTTCGTCGACGCGACAGCTTTGCTGGAGTCCAGCTGTAAGTCCAGAAGCGGATCCATTCTTTGATGGAATTGACGGATGTAGTAATGATAGAGATAATAAGGAGGACTCAAAGCATCGAAGTTCAAATGGTCAAATGAATCGTCGTCGATTGCTCCTAACGCAGAAAAGAAGAGAATCTGCTGCCAAGAGAGTAGGAAAGTATCGACGAATTAATCCAGCTGAATACATTAAGAATACACTACCTGATCATGAACCGTTGCTGACTTCTGTGAGACCAAGACTTCCAATGCGAAGAGATGTTGGGTTTCCTGGCTCCACAGAGAAGGAGATTATTCAGAAGGAACAGGAAATTGCAAGAGAGGCGCAGTTAGAGGAAATAAGTCCCAGACTAGTTGTCTTATTGAATAGCGACGACCTTGGCTCTCCGCCCGATGTAAAAATCGACAGCTATATAGACGATCCTTCAATAAGAAATCTTGACTGCAAGTTACCAGGGATACCATTTGCTACAGCTGCCTTGAAGATCATTAAAAAGAATACTTCAGTTGTACGTGTACGTGAAGAAAATATAGGAAATGGGGGGCATGAGCCGTCAAGTCTTCCGAAACCAAATGTATTCTCTATTTTTGCACCGCCTGTTGATGCTACATCGTCGTCTACCGAAATATGGCGGGCCAGACCTTGTTCGGACCGTCCTGCTGGTTTGTTGTATTCAATGGCTATTCCTATCAATGTGTCATTTGGTGTGGGCAACATAGAGCCTCTAGTGTGCTCATTGTCTCTATATTGTCTTCCAGAAAGTGGTGCAAAGGGTAAAATTAGTGAGGATTTCGTTTTTCCTGCTGGAGAATGGAAAGAAATGTTAGATGAAAAAGCAGGCAGAATGCTTGCCAAAGAATTTGGAATGGATGATGCTGCTACTTCAAAAAAAAGTGTGAAGAAGGCCTTACTATCTTATGATCCATCAGTGCTACCTTCTTCCATGAGTGATGGAAAGGAACCGATTTACATGTTTATGCAAGTTCATAAGGTGGCTCACCTTGATGCTGATGAGGTGTATGTTGACGACTCCACCAAAAGTACAAGCTCTCCATTTATGGCATTTTCAAGGAAGGGCTCCTCAGGCACATTCACTCACCGCGATCAAACTAATACGGTACAAAGAGTAACAAAAGCATTAGAATGTTGTGGGACTCAATTCTTAACACCGTTTTGTTTTGGGGTTTTGCCGCTTTTTCCCAAGCAATCTCCAGATGATCACCAATGGCCGCGAGGAGTATCCCAGACCATGCAATTATTTTCTTATGATGAGATCAATGAATCTGAAAACGACTTTATCGAAAGGCTAACATCGATAGCTCAATACGTTCATGAAAATCCTATTGTGGGTAACGACACTAGCTTCTCGGTGACGTCCGCAGATAGTGACAGTGTCGATAGCCAATCTTCGTATGAATCTGTAATGCTTTCAAAGACCGCACCATTCGACGATGTAGTGAAAAATCGCAGCCAGAAAACAAAACAAAAAGGGTTCCGTGTGAAAAGGAATAAGAAGATGAGAACGAAATTACCACAAAGTCCAATTGATGTCGCAAAATTGAGTGGTATTAAGTTGGTAGATGGACATGCTGTATTCTTTACGTCCAACTTAGGAAGCGACTTCAGCCAATCACTCCTTCATATTCCATCTTTCGTTGATGAAGGTGGGGACAATTTATCTCCGCGCTTGCTTGTCGATTCATCTGGAGAATGTGCAATTATGGTAAATCCAGAACAAAAATCTCCTTCTTCTTGGAAACGATCAACTCTTATCCGTTTACCTCCAAATGTATCTTCCGGTTATGCTGATTCCTCTGAAATACGCGAAGTGCTTTATCTCCCCCCCAGCAACAATCAACACGTTGGGTTGCATCGAACTCATACTCATGGGGCACATTACAACTTTCTATATCTCTATCCCCAAAAGATCACGAGAGAAAACTTTGAAGCTTCACCCAAAGGTCATAGCCATTCGGTTCGAATCAGATTAGTCAGGCAAGTCGTCGCGACAGACGGGAGCAAAACTTACGCACCTGAAGCTGCTATCTATAATCCATCGCTTCTCGGCGGCACAATTGTGGAAGCTGTTTACACAAAATTGCCCTTGAACTCGATGTCGAAGAGACATTCAAATGTTTTGAACCTAGGGGTGTACCTTAGAGATGAGATCAAAATAAGGTTGCCAGATGTATTGGATGGGAGTCATTTCATCCAATTTTCTCTTTATTTGATCGAAGTGGAATGTGGTGTTAGAAAACAGAGTGGAGGACTCAAGCAAAGCCTTACCGCAGAAACTTTAATTCCGTTGAGCTCCACTAGTGGAAAGGATCCTGCTTCTCACACGAAAGTGTCAACTATTATTCCCGATGGTCTTCATAGGATCAAATTATCGCACTATCAACTACAGGTTCAGAGTCGGATGTTCAGCAACATTCATATCAGTGATCCTGCGGTTGCCGCGGTAATTCGTAATTTCACTGAAGAACTAGCTATTCAAGGGAGCAACAAGATCATCCCATTTAGCCGTATTTTATCAAACGCAACCCAAGAGTCTGCTGCTCATCACTTTCACTCTCTGCTCTTCATGCATTTTAGATGTATCATCAACCAGGGAACTATAGACTTTGACATTGATTCAGGCGAAGCTGTTGAGACACGGGGTACTTCACTCATTTTGGAAAAAATGAGGAGTTTGATAGAACTGGTTGACAAAATAAAAGGAAACAAGTTGAGCGCAGAACATGCCAATAATGGTGTCAAAAAATTGTTCAAATCTGCTTTCGATGCTTTTGATGACAATCATTTCCATCGTAGTGGTGAGAGTAGGACAAGGACCCTGAACTCATCAAAGCATTCTTTTGGCACAGGATTCTCTGACGAGTCCACAGATTCAACTGAGCCCCGGGAGTCGTCTTCGCAGAGACAGGCGAAAGAAAAGGAGGACACTCACACATCGTATGAGCAGAATGCAGGAAAGTCTATCAATTACCCATTATCGGTTGGAATCTCATCTGAAGATAGAGATAAAAGACTTCAACAAGTTTATTCTTCTCTAAATAGCACTTCCCCGCTAAACAGGACAGCTTATGGAGCTAGTAAAATTGATAGAATGAAGGCGGAAGCAGAACTTTACGAGTCTCGCGAATTCATTTCAGAACTTATTGATGATGATGAAACGGTTGTCACTGCCGCTACCTGGCAAAGTCAGGCACGTCTAATGTCGTCGAGTATGAACTCAGTATCAAATTTTCCTCAGAGTCAGCGAAAAAGAAAGGGCACTATAGGGAAAGATTTCAGCGCACTGAGGCAGCAGGAAGAAGATGTTGGCAGTATCGAAAAAGAAGTTTCCATTGAAACTCCTTTTGAGAAAGCGAAGGACTTCGCGAGACGAATGAATACTGTTGCAAAAGTCTTTGTTACACCGTGCGTCGCTCCAAACATTTACAACGGGTCAGAAAGTCCAATCAGGAAGAAGCTGGGGTCTTCCAAAAATATCAAAGAGATACAGAATGCCGATCTTAGAGTCCAGAAGTTACGAGCACAGGTATATAAACACACTGTAAGTCACTTGAACAAATTTGTTGTTTGATCTCATCATCTCCGTATTAGACTCCTGGCTAATGGTAATATCAATTGCAACAGGAAATAAAACATATCATTTACGAAGGGTCAGACGACGACAATGATGATACTTTCAGCACAAAAACTAAACTCGCTGTTTTGCCAAACATGGCGTCGGGGGCCCAATTGAGAGGCATTGCTATTCGCGATCCTCATGAAATTCATTTTTCTCGATCGAAAACTACGGAATTAGAGAACCAGAAGCCCTATCTATATGAAATCCTCTTCGCACTTTGGCTTCATTGCTATTCTCGAGCAAGAGGCGCAGACGATATAAGTGAAGATTCCATGGTCATTGACCCACAAGCATTTGTTCGCAATATGGATTTTTTTCTGCCCCTGTGCTTGAAATCTTTAGTGCTGAGATGTTCTAGCAAATTGGAAAGAATTGATATTGTTCCATCAATTGTTTTGGATATGCAACATATGCAAATTCTTGAGTCTTTGGTTTCGCATATAGCTTTGTCCCTGGTATATAAGGCTGTTGAGGGTTCAGAAGGTTTCAGTGAAAAGGTGATATTTGGTACTCTAATGGACAGCGATTGCATTCTGGATTTCTTCGTGGGACTCCTTGCAATTGCTCATCCTTCCCAGGTATCATTTTTGATTTCTACATATCTTCAAAAGCTGAGACACTGTGAAGACGGTGACTTTCTGACCCTCCGAAGTTGCCGCCAATTAAGACTTCGAGCCGTTGAAAGGCTCGCGTCTTTGCCAAGATTTGCTGCATTAAATTACCCTTTTAGATACCAACGTGATAATCAGCATAGATATAGCCATACTTCATCATGGACAAAACAAGCATCTGCTAGCCAATCTGAGACCAAATTATCAATTCCTCAATCTGCGATGCCCCTTGTCCTCGACGAAAAGCTTCCGAAAAGGCATTGGTTGGCGGAAATGTTGTTGAATGAATGTTTTGAAATCTGCTTATTATCTTGCGAGGTAATTGTTAGTGGCTCGCAAGTGGTGAATATGAAACCTAATAGCCCCAAAAAAAAACAATCTGCTATGCGACAACGCATCCCTCTGACAGAAGGACAGATGTTACACCACCAGTCAATTTCATATCACGCTATTACAATCGCGTATGAATTACTTTTACGTAAGCAGGCAACAGACCTTCGATTCCAATCAGAAGAAGCTTTGAGTAGGATTGCTGGAATTTGTAAGTTGCTTTGTATATCGCTTTATGGTGTGCGATCAATATTCGATAATGTGCTGATCGATACCTTGATTGTGCCCCCAATTTTTACTTGGATCGAACAGTCCTATCTCCTGTAATCAACAATACACTGGATGCTGTGCACTGCCTTTCTAGGATGGACCCAAGAGATAAAGTGAGGAGTACCTGGATACTCTGTCTTATATATGTCCTGCAAGAAGCACCGGAGGCCGCTATAAGACACTATTTGCTTTCTTTGTGCAACAACGTTACACAGGTGCGTCTTTTTGTACACAACATATCCATAAGCAGTTTGATTATTTATCTCAAAAGTGTACTATTTTTCTTTTTCTTCCCTACGTGTACACAGTCAACAACGGCAGAAAATTTGGTCAATCGTTTTCTGAAGGCCTTAAAGCTGTGCGCATCGACATTTCAAGGATTTAACAGTAGAACATTTACTTCTCGCATGTCGCCATGGCTGAAACAAGAGTCATTTAACACAATTGCGGCCGCCTCTATTGTACTTGTCGACGAATGCTGTGATATTTTGTCCTCTAGAAGCTCGTACGATTTAATGAGTATGATAGACGGAGTCCTGGCATTACTTCTTCAAATAATATCCACTCCTTTATCCTCAGTAACACTGCTTCGTGGTTTGGGGGCAGTATCTCATGTATTAGATAAAGTTGGGGCGGATACATTTCTCGCTGCCAGCGGTGATAACCTCCAGCATTGGGGAAGAATGATTTTCACGTTGATGAATTCTACTTCTCTTTCAGTTAGATCGATGGCTGTTGACCTTACAGTATCACTGCTCGGTTGTATATACAAAGAAGGCGGAAATATAGATGGAATAGCACAGGTCTTCATCACAATTTTACCAGAAGTCGTTGCCAGAGAAATAGCTCTGTACGGTGCAAATAGGCAACTAAAGAGTGTGACCTGTATCGAGAGGTCAATGTGGCCACTTAGAAGAGCTTTGGCAGATATCGAGGATACAGATCCCTTGGATGACGATCGTGTTGATGCAAGTTTAATTCCCTTTCTAAAAAAATTCTGTCGCGTGTGTCAGGCTACTATCGATGGAGTATTGATCGAGCTACGATTGGTCGGGGATGAGTGCATAATTATGGGCGCCAAAGTGAAGATGTCAATGGGAACGCTGACAGCAGGCCGTAATGACGGACACAAATATCCTCTTGCATGGATATTTGACGCAGATGAGGAGTCTCTCTTTGAAGTTGCTGAATTCTTTACCCCAGAAGCAGGACCTTTTCAGAAACTTCGTTGGCTTTTAACATTGAAAAGGCTCCACGAATTCAAGGGGCAGTGGGTAGAAGCTGCTGAAACGTTGATCCTGTGTGCTCGCACTGCAGCTGACGCTATTCCTCATATAAATAATGTTTGGCGGCCCTCTTTTTTTTCTGAATGGAAGAGTTCTGAAGCTCTATCTGAATTTTGTTACGACTTTCTTGAGCCCACTTCGCTCCAGAACAAAATGGATTTACTCAGAGAGAAAAAGGACTCAAACGCACTACCAAGACCAACAACAATTTCTCTTTGCAAAATTTTGACATTTGTATCAAAAGAATCTGTTAGTTTGTACGATAAAGAAGGTCAAATGGCATCCTTGGCGTATTCACGTTTGCAGGAGGTTCTAAAAATTGTCATGGGGGTGGTTGAAGAACAAGTAGCAAAGTCATCAAGGAATGTTCTTCGTAGAGGAGCCAATCACCATAAGCAAAGCTTTGCTGAAGATATTTTTGCACTCAGAAAAGTTTCGGCCTCGATTAACGAAATGGTCACAAAGTTATCTGAACGAATGAGTCTAATTGCAGGGGAAGCAGAAAGTGCCCTATCTATGTCTTCTTTAGCAAACATGTTCACGAAGCACGACGAGGTAGCAGAGAACAATACACGTCCTGGAGCAGTTTATGTGAGAATATTACTTCTGGGTAAAAAGCCGAACAGATTTCAGGAAAGCACCGCAATTCCTACTTTCTTGGACTGGGGGTCAGCCTCCATTTGTAGAGTTCCACGCGCTGCTGTTTCGGAATCACTGAAGAATGCTACAGGGAGAGGGGAAGAATTCCAAGACTCTGTTGTGCGCGAAATCTGTAAAACTTTTGCAGAACCTTTAATTTCCGCTCTTCGCGAAGAGCTGAATTGGGAGCACTTAGAATTCTCGTCAGAAATTCCCAACGATACTCGTATTGAAAAGTCCGAGAAGTCATACCTTGTTGTTACTCCTATACTTGTTCGGGAAGTGAATCGACACAATGAAGTTCAATCTAAAAGATTCCAGGTTAGGAGACCAGGGTCAGGTCCACAAAATATTGAGCATATCACTGATATTACTGTTGCAAAACATTTCCCATGCGCAATATCCCGTCAGCCCAGCCTTGTTACGGCAGAGTTCACTTCGACTGGATCATTCTTTTGATCAGACTATTATAATAATGTTCTTTTCTATTCGATCTTATATACTGTACTCGTATATATCATTAATTATCACACTCATGCTCTGTCTTTAGTTTGGAAAATATCTTTGTATTAAAATATGGTACACGTTCAGTATTTTGACGAAATATCGTCTTCATCTTCTTCAAGGGGGGCCGGCATGAGATCAAGGCGGAGCTTTGGTAGTGGTTACACATCGATGGTCACATTTGAACGTGATGGAGTTTCGTCCATTGGCATATCTGACCACTCAACGAAATCGCTAGTAGCCCAATTTTTCGCAACTTGGGCACTAGAATTTCTTCCCAAAGAAGGTGTAGGGGGCCTTTGATGATCCTTCTGCCTTTCAACACGTCGCGGTGTTCTGGCCGTTTCTGTACTCGAATTGTCCAAGACATTAGAGTTCAATGATGGCCAACCACCCAAGGAAAATCCGGCAATTGGAGCCTTATTGGAAGCATCAATAGAAGAACCCTGATTGACCACAGAAGCTTGAGGAGATCTTTGTGGACTTTCATCGTTCGACGATGGGAAAGCTGCGACGATTTTAGTCAATCCTGTCAACAGACCTAATCATCACAACACAATTTGAGTGAAAGTGACATTGTGACATAAATGAGATGAAAATGGAGACTCTTCTCACCTTTACCCTCGGTACCATATCGTCCTCTAAGTTCATCAACAACTAGCAAGAAGGCGCGATGTACTGATCCTTGATTTGACAAGTCCTTGCCGATTGGAACAATTTCTCCGAAAATCGAAACAGAACAGATCTTCTTCGTTTCTTTTAACAGAGTAATTCTTACTTTGGTGGAGAAGCCTCTTCTTGGCATCCTTTCGGATATCGAAAGTGAGACTTCTTCATCATCATCCATCATCACAACAAGGGTCTCAGACAACCTTATTCGTTGACCATTTCTTAAGCGATCAAATAGTATTGTACGGTGACCACTTTGCATGGGTCCTTCGGATAATAATTCATTCATAGGTAAATCGCTGTCTTTGCGACGTGACGAAGACGGAGGAAAATTCCATCCCGTTCTAGAATAATTTGTGTCACCGCGGTCAATTTCCCATCTTTTCATCAAGGGTGACGTCGAATCAAGAAATAGAACTCTGCACAAAGGGAGCGGCAGTGATATTTTCACGTCCGTGACAATTTCTGTGATTAATTGATCACCATGATTGTACTTAGGTCCACTCGGTACACCTACACTTGGATTTCTAGATTTCGGTTCACTCGATTTAGCTGGCGTTTCTGTCGCTGTACCATGGGACGAAGCTTCAGTGCGTAAATGATTTCTTGCAGGCACTTGAGACCAACTTTGATGACCTCCAGGTAAATCTCCATGAGTCGAGTCGTTGTCACTATCGTTGCCCGAAGAAGAGAAGTCACTACTCAAGTCGCTTTTGTGGTCACTGCTTTCGTCACTGAAAATATCAGATTTTCCACTATTCTTGATAATAGGTAATATTCCGCCGAGCTTATCGGCAACGCCATCTCTGACTCGCATCCTAAATGTCTCCCTTTCTAACAACAGCTTCAACCCACAAATAAGAAGTTCAGCCTCACGTATAGTGTTTGCGATGAAACGCAGGTTGTGTT
>Ga0115005_10002508_pt1 | contig 14605 bp, 12 predicted proteins | sample ArcOceMetagenome_FD_87163 | JGI IMG/M metagenome (GOLD analysis project Ga0115005, IMG submission 87163) | Marine eukaryotic phytoplankton communities from Arctic Ocean - Arctic Ocean - Greenland ARC118M Metagenome | ecosystem: Environmental > Aquatic > Marine > Oceanic | place: Arctic Ocean... | reverse complement strand
CATCTTCGCGCGACTCGCGCTACGTCCCACCTTTACACCTTCACACTTTTATACATTCATACTCTTCTTCATGAAAAACGAATACGCACTTCTCGACAGCGGCCATGGCCGAAAACTCGAACGCTTTGGCAAGATCACGCTCGAGCGCCCCTGCGCACAAGCGGTGTGGAACCCAGCCAACCCGCAACTCTGGAAGTCAGCCGATGCGTCTTTCACTCGCAAAGAAGGCCTCGAGTGGAGTGGTCGCGACAAACTGCCTGATTCTTGGCAAGTCAGCGTCAACGATGTGACCATGAAGCTATCCACCACCGACTTCGGCCATCTCGGTGTATTCCCCGAAACGCGTGACATGTGGAACTGGATTACTCAGACCCTCGTCGCCGAAGCGCCCAAGCGCAAAGAGCCCCTCAAATTCCTCAATCTCTTCGCCTACTCCGGTGGCGCGACCCTTGCCGCAGCCAAAGGTGGCGCACATTGCTGCCACGTTGATGCCTCCAAAGGCATGGTGCAATGGGCTCGCGAAAACGCCAAACTTAACGGACTCACCGACCACCCGATCCGCTGGATCGTCGATGACGTCAATAAATTCCTCACCCGCGAAATCAAACGCGGCAACCGCTACGACGGCATCCTCCTCGACCCACCCTCTTTCGGGCGCGGCAAAGGCGGCGAACTCTACAAGATCGAGCACGCGCTGCTCGACACCTTGAAGCTAGTCAAAAGCGTGCTCACCGACCGTCCTTGCTTCGTATATCTGACCAGTCACACACCAGGATTCACGCCGATCGTATTGGATAATCTACTACAACAATTACTCCCCGGCGGCAAAACACAGTGCGGCGAAATGCTACTCACTGGAGAAGGCGATGTCTTCCCCGTGCCCAGCGGCACATGGTCGCGTTGGATAGCGAAGTGAGCCAGTAGTTCTAGCCGTTTCGCACTGCCAACGCGTGCATCGCCGGCTTAATGATGCGACGCTTCGGTAGAGCCTGACGGGATATGAATACTCTCGACCATGTCCTGCACTTCCTGCGGCGGATCCGGAGTGAAAGCACTGACTAAGAACGCGACGCCGAAGTTGATCAACATGCCGACGAAGCCGATCCCCTCTGGAGAGATCCCGAGGAAATATTGATCTGCATGACCATCAAGAAATTGGAAGTAAACAATGTAGCCGATCGTAAACGAAATACCACAGAGCATCCCAGCAATCGCGCCTTCACGATTCATGCGTTTTGAGAAGATCCCAATCAACAAAGTCGGAAAGAAGGAAGAAGCCGCGAGGCCGAAAGCGAATGCCACAGTCTTCGCGATAAACGCTGACGGCGGATTAATGCCAAAGTACGCCGCCACCACTAGCGCAATAAATGAAGCGAACCGCGCGTAGCGTACTTCTTCCCGATCGCTCAGATCTGGCTTGATAATCTTCTTCATCAAGTCGTGTGAGATCGAAGTCGAAAGCACTAGCAGCAATCCTGCCGCGGTCGAGAGTGCGGCAGCAATACAACCCGCCATCAGCAACGAAATCACCCACATCGGCAACCCTGCCATGTGCGGGTTCGCCATCACCATAATATCAGTACCAAACCACAACTCGTTCGGGTTGGAGTTATCTCCTTTATTAGCCAGCAGGCGTTGACCGAGCGAACCGATACGCTGCTCCTCTGGCGCGTCATAGACCGGATACACCGGCGCCTTACCTTGAAAAACACTGTTCGAGCCGATCTCCGATTTTGCCGGCCCAAAATATTGGATTACACCGTCGTTGTTCTTATCGACCCATGCCATCTGGCCAGTTGCCTCGAAATCTTTAAACCATGCAGGCGCTTCGGTGTAGCTGGTCTGGTGCAGGTTGTTGATCAGGTTGACGCGCGAGAACGCACCAATTGCGGGTGCCGTGAGATAGATCACGGCAATGAACAGCAGCGTCCAGCAAGCGGACTTACGCACGGCACCGACATTCTTAACCGTGAAGAAGCGCACGATCACGTGCGGCAAACCCGCCGTGCCACACATCAGTGCGGCGGTGATGCAAAACATGTTTATCTTCGAGAGTTTACCAGCGGTGTATTCCTGGAAGCCGAGTTCGAGATTGATATTATTGAGCTTCTCAAAAAACGGAATGACCTCAACATCGGCAGTATAGTTACCGATCAATCCAAGCTGTGGAATCACATTTCCCGTCAACGCCATCGCAATAAAGATCGCAGGAATCGTATAGGCAAAAGCCATCACGCAGTATTGAGCGACCTGCGTATAGGTAATGCCTTTCATCCCACCCAGACCCGCGTAGAAGAACACGATCGACGCACCAGCCAGTACTCCCGCTGGAATCCCAATCCCGAATAGCTGCGAAAACACCACACCCACACCACGCATTTGGCCCATGATGTAAGTCATGCAAATAAAGATCGCGCAAATCACCGCCACGCCGCGCGCCAGCTTTGAATAATAGCGGTCACCAATAAAGTCAGGCACTGTCGCCTTGCCAAATTTACGTAGGTAAGGAACCATCAGGATAGTCAACAAGACGAAACCACCGGTCCAGCCCATCAAGAAGCGCGACGCATCATAGCCGCTCAGAGCGACCGTGCCCGCCATCGAGATGAACGTCGCGGCCGACATCCAGTCTGCCGCAGTGGCCATACCATTGGCGAGTGGTGACACGCCACCGCCGGCCGTATAATATTCCTTGGTCGAACCGGCCCGCGATTTAACCGCGATGCCAATGTAAATGGCAAAAGAGATTCCGATAAAAATGAAATTTAGGTGATCTTGCGTCATCGTATATATTCGCGTTATTTGTGTTCAGTATAGCCGTGCTTGGCGTCGAGACGGTTCATCAAGAACGCATACACCAACAACAATAAGACGAAGCAGATGATCGCTCCTTGCTGCGCCATCCAGAACCCGAACGGTGCGTTGCCGACTTGTGGCGCATTAGCATCTAGCCATTCACGAAAAATGATACCGCAGCCGAAGCTAACAGCGAACCATACAGACAACAGACCTAGAACAATTTTGAGGCACGCCCGACGGTGGGCTCGAGGATGATCGATTTTCATAACGGGGAAGGGAGTAGATTAGTAGAACTGTTCAAATCTATAACCTAGCCTTGCAACACAAAGCAAGAAGGGATGTCAAAATATACAAAACGTGGCGTGCGAGCTTGCTCGCGCCTACAGTGCCTCTCGGCTCCGAACTAAAAAAGGCCTGCGCGAGCGCAGACACCACAGAGGAAGCCGCTTCTAATTTTACCCCACCGCCACTTCGTTGGCCCAAATATCTTCGCGCTTCTGACGGCGACGAATCACATGTGCCACCTTCGCCTCATCGAGCATGATTTCAGCGGCTTCGGGATACGAATTGTAGTGCTTGGTCGACATCGCCGCACAATACGCACCCGCACCATCAATCACACATAGATCGCCAATCTGGCAGAGCGGCAATACACGTGTCGCCAATAATTCAGGATCTCCCGGTGCAGGCGTCAGAATGTCGCCCGACTCGCAACAATGCCCAGCGATCACATAAGCGCGCGTTTCGTCTGCGACCTCGGGCTGAAGGATGTAGATCGGATGCTGCGCACCATAAATCGACGGACGTAGAATCTCTGTCATCCCGGTATCGAGTTTTAAAAAATCATAGCCATCCGCACCGGTGCTGACCACGTCCTGCACGGTGGACAACACCGCACAGGTGTTTGCCAGCAAATATGTGCCTGGCTCAATTTCCAAACGGATCTCGCGACCCGTGGCCTGCGCAAATTCGCGGAACATTTCCGCCACAGGCGCCCCGCACTCCTGCAGGTCGGTGCCGACTTCACTCTCCATGCGCGCGACCTTGTAGCCGCCACCAAGATTGAGTGCGACCACGTCAGGGAACTGGCGCACCAGATCCAGACTCATGCCAGAAATCTTTTGCCACACCGCGGGATCACTGCCCGAGCCGATATGCGTATGAATACGAATCACCTGCAAGCCATACTGAAGCACAATCGCCTGCACCTGATCAATCCATTCATGCCAGATGCCGAAACTCGAAGCAGGGCCACCGACATTGGTGCGGTTGTTACCACCAGAGCCAGAGCCAGGATTAAAGCGCAGGCCGATCGTCTTCCCCGGGCAGGCTTGGCCGAAACGCTCCAGCTGACTCAGGGAGCAGGCATTGATCTCAATCCCCAGCTCGTAAAGTTCTGCAAAATCAGTCGGCAACTCCTGCGTGCTCAGACTGATATTCGCTGCTGGCACGCCGGCGGCAATGGCACGACGTACCTCATGCCCCGAGCTAGCGTCAATTTGTAGGCCCGCCTCATTGAAAATTTTAAGTATCGCAGCATTCGGCGATGCCTTCATCGCATAGCGAGCGGTCAAACCAAAGGCATTCGGGAATGCCAGCACCGCGGCGGCATTCGCTTTCAAAGTGGTCATGTCATACACATACACGGGCGTGCCGAAGTCGTCCGCAATCGTGCGTGCGGTAGTGTAATCAAGAAATCTGGGCTGCGATTGATTGGCCATATCGAAGCAGCAAAGACGGTTCACGAGCGCTGGCAAGCGTGATGTCTCAAATCCGACACCCCGCCTTTTCTATTTGCCGACCATTTTCATCGCTTCCCTCTTGCACTCGAAACAGTTCAGGATTGTTGTTTTAAAGCATGTTGATTCTCCTATCGCCCGCAAAGTCTCTCGACTACCAAGCTCCACTACTCACGGACAAAGCGACGCAGCCGCGCCTGGCCGCGCATTCTGCGGAGTTAATTAAGCAGCTGAAAACCCTCAGCCCCGAAGCGGTCGGTACGCTCATGCACATCAGCCCCAAACTCGCGGAGCTGAACCATGCACGCTACCAGAACTACCAGCCGAGCTTTACCGCAACGAATAGCCGCCAAGCGATTCTGGCATTTACCGGCGACGTCTACCAAGGCATGGCACTTGCCGAGTGGTCCGCCGACGATTTCGCTGCCGCGCAACAACAAATCCGTATTCTATCTGGACTCTACGGCGTGCTGCGGCCGTTGGACCGCATGCAGCCCTATCGCCTAGAGATGGGTACGAAGTTCGAAAACACCCGCGGCAATAACCTCTACCAATTCTGGGGTTCGACCATCACCGAACTCCTCAACAAAGATCTCAAGGCCTCTACTTGCGACCTCGTCGTCAACCTCGCCTCGAACGAATATTTCTCGTCCGTTAAGCTCGACAAGCTCAATGGCCAGTTGATCACTCCCGTCTTCAAGGATGCAAAGAACGGCACCTTCAAAATCATTTCCTTTTACGCAAAAAAAGCCCGCGGCATGATGGCCGACTACATCGTCCGCAACCGAGTGCAGTCCGTCGAAGGCTTGAAGGCGTTTAACACCAGCGGCTACCAATTCGATGCTGAGGCTTCGGAAGGCAACACGATCGTGTTCCTACGTGCGGAACAAAAGTAAGGAGCGTGGGCGACCCGCCCACGGCACATCTCGCAACGAGCGCGAGTCGCCCTCCCTCCTGTCGAAAACAAGCGAACCGCCCCCCACTCCGACCATCTGGATTTCGCAGTTGCCCGAGTTATTCGAGCCACTAGGCTTAGCAATCAAATGGAAAACGACGCAGCCGAACCGACCGAGCCTTCAATCGAAGCCGAAACCCAGCAATCACCAGTACTGCCAGCGCCTGAGGTCAAAGCCGACCACACCATCGGCATGCTGTGTCACTTACTGAGCTTGACCCAACTACTCGGCGTGCCGCTCGGCAATATTCTCGGCCCTCTCATCGTCTGGCTCATCAAGCGCGACGAGGACCCATTCGTCGATCTCTGCGGCAAGGAGTCACTCAACTTCCAGATCTCGATGACGATCTACATGGTGATCGCCGGTATCTTAATCTTTTTCATCGTCGGCCTATTCATGATCCCCGCCTTGATGATTCTAAACATCGTCTACACCATCATCGCCGCGATTAAAGCGAGCAAAGGCACCAGCTACAGCTACCCATTGTCTATCCGTTTCATTAAATAAACTGAATCGCATGTAACGCAGTCGGGTTCAAAGCAACCAACGTGAAGGCTTTGTGTATCGCACTATTCTTGGCCATAGCATGCCCGCACGCCGGCGACCACTGCGTCCGCATACTGCAGTAAAATATCATCCTCTGCGAGCGCTCGGTCCGCAGCCCGATTCGCCAACGCCGACTGTAGCCGACCATAAGCGCCGACACTATTCGATATATAAGGCTCCAACAGCACCGTTGGACACTCCGCCATGCGTAGTAGCAATAAATTACGCGCAAATAAATAGGGCTGCTGCGAACTCAATAAAATCGCGTTATTCCTCCGATACCTAGCTGCTGGTAGCTCGGTCGCCTCGGCCAATGCCGTCGCCAACGCGCCGCCGAGCAAGCGCTCTGTAGGACCACTGCCATTCGTCAACTTCACCGCCAACTGCTCCAGCTGGTTCCCAGCTTGCAGTTCCCCATCGCTCAAACAGCCAAAAATTAGCGCATGCACATTATTTGTACCCACCAGTCGGAACTTCGCGCTGCCGCTTGCCTCACTTTCACTCTCATTCTCAGTAGGCCACGCCGCCGCATTAATATGCAAAGAAATCAGCGCATCCGGCTGAATCTCTCGATTCACCAATCGGGCTCGTTCCATCAAGTCTCCCTTCACAATTGATAAATGAACCGCCCGCGCTCGGAGCGCACCACCGTATGCCCAGAGCGCAGATAGCGAGGACTCTTTAGGCAATGAGATCTGCTCTGCAGCCAATTCCAAATAATCCACCGGGCTCTTTGGATTTACCCGCACAGCAGCCTCCCGCACTAGCGTGACATTGGCGCCGAGCGCCACCAGTTTCGCCCGAGCAAGCTGCGCCACTACGAGGACCAACTCCCCTTCGCGCACATAGAAATCATTTTCTGCGATTCGGAACTGTCGACCTTCCGCGGCGGCCCACTGCCCGCCGATGTGCCCGGGGTCCAACGCGATGTGTAATCCAGCTAAAGGCAAGTCACTGTCACCACGCTGCAACGCAATCTCCTCTGCCGTACGCCAATAGCGCGATTCCGACCGTTGTGCCAGTGCATCCACATCCACTACCGACTGCCAGTTCGCGTACGGCGCATAACGCGTGGTCAGCGCAGAAGCCAGCTCAGGCGCTTCCGCAGCCGACAGCGACGCTACCAATCCGACACAAAATAAATAACCCACGAAAAACCGCAATAACATGCTGTCAGACAGAACAAATCTGCCCCGACAGACAACCCAGCATTCATAAAATCTGATTCGTGGCGTCGTTGCTTGCTACGGCCTTAACGTGGGCGAGTCGCCCACACTCCTTTGGCCGTTGCAAGCAATGACACCAAAGACAACCGCATTACACAGTCAGTCGATCCATCATTGCCTTAAAATCTGCCGGCAACGGAGCCACAAACTCCATCTCTTCGTCACGCTCGGGATGCTGCACTTGCAACTCCGTCGAGTGCAGCATGATACGTGGCACATCGATCCCTCTTAAACGACTTGGCTTGTAGCCATAAGTCGTATCGCCCAACAGTGGATGGTTCATGCCACTCATATGCACGCGAATCTGGTGCGTACGACCAGTGTGAATCACGCAACTCACCAGCGCAACCTGACCGCCAAAACTATGCTCTACCGACCAATCAGTCTTGGCCTCTTTACCCATTGCCATAATCGCCATACGCGTACGCACCACGCTATGTCGCCCAATCGGGCCATCGCAGGTACCAGCCGTTTGGCGCGGCGTGCCGAGTACCAGGGCGGTGTAGCGTTTGTACGTTTCACGCGCACTGAAAGATGCCACTAACTTATGATGCGCGCGATCAGTCTTAGCTGCCACAATCAGACCAGTGGTCTCCTTGTCTAACCGATGCACAATACCGGGCCGATCTGGCGCGCCGATACTACTCAAGTTACCATTGGTATGATGTAATAACGCATGCACCAAAGTATCTTCACCCGTGCCAGTGCCAGGATGTGTGACCATCCCCGATGGCTTATTAACCACCACGATCGATTCATCTTCGTAAATAATACTGAGTGGAATATCGACCGCCTTCGGCCCTTCGCCCAACACCACTTCTTCCAGCACTGCGCGCAACACGCCCGGACGATTCACCTTGAAGCGCTTATCAATGATCGCGCCATCAAAGGTCACTAGCTCCGCCTCAAAAGCCTTCTGCAATCGGACTCGACTAATGTCATCAAACTCTGCGGAAAAAATTTTATCCGCACGTCCGGACTTAACACCCTTAGGCACAGTAAATTCAATGATACGATCAGGCATTCCGGACAATGACCCTACTGTCTGTCAGTTTGCGAGCCTACATTCGCTTCTTCATCAGGAATCACGCGAGTAACACCTTCGCTGATCCGCGACGCCGACAAATAAACCTAAAGTGTCACTCTACCCAAACCCGACTTCGATCCTCATCACTTGGTATCAAGCCGAGGCAACCGACAATCCACGCGCTGTCTCACAATCTCTAGCAATCTGCACCTTTAACGCATCCACGGATGCAAATTTCTGTTCGGGCCGAATAAAACGCAGCCACTCGACCTCGATCGAGTCACCACAATCCAGCTTGGTATCCTCCAGCGCATGCACCTCCAGCGCCGGTAATTGTTCTGCCACAGCCACCGTCGGCTTGACCCCATAATTCGCCACTGCAAATGCCCATGGCTGATCTGCCGCTCCGCGGAAGCGTACTTGATACACTCCGAAGCATGGTCGACACTCGGGATCCCATGGCAGGTTCAAGGTCGGAAAGCCAATTTTGCGACCCAACTGAGCGCCACCGACGACCTGCCCATTCGAACAATAGTTATAGCCGAACAAATCATTCACAGATTCGATCTGTCCAGATACGAGATCCTGCCGAATACGCGTGCTGCTAATCGGCTCTCCATTGTGCTTAATACGTTCCACACTAAACACGCCGAGCCCGAGCTCATTGCCCGCCTCGATCAGAGTCGCGATACTGCCAGCACGCATCTTGCCGAATCGAAAATTCTCGCCGACATAGATTGATTTCAATGCGGGCAAGGCCGCTTTCAAATTCCCTAAAAAGTCCTCGGCTGGGATTGACGCGAACGCACGGTCAAAGTGCTTTCGGATCACTACATCCACACCGACTGCATGTAGCATTGAGGTCTTTGCCTCGATCGGCATCATCAACAGCGTCGGCGCATCTGGACGAAATAAACGACTCGGATGCGGATCAAACGTCAGCACCCCACTCACACCAGCGGATCGCTGCGCCGAAAAAACCGCCGATTCGATCACCGCCTTATGGCCGAGATGCACCCCATCAAATACACCAATGGCTAAGTGTAACTCGCCAGTCAGGCCAGCTAGTTCCTCAAAGCGTTCGACATGGGCGGGAAGTTGCATCATTGGGAAATTAAGAAAATAGCCTCACAGCGCAAGCGCTCAAATATTGGCGAAGGAGTGAGGGCGAATCGCCCTCATTTACATCAACTTGGGCGGGTCGCCCTCACTCCTGTCTACATCGCGACACTCGGCACTGCTTGATTAACTGGAATCAGTTTAGTGCGCAACTCAGAGGGAGCCATATTTTCGATTTCCTCTAATGTATTCGCATCTTCAATACGAAACTTACCCACCTGCGTGCGACGCAACGCACATAAGTGACCGCCACAACCGAGGCGTTCACCCAGATCATGCGCGAGCGTGCGGATGTAGGTACCCTTACTGCTACCGACGATAATCGAAACTTCAGGAAGGCTAAAATCTAGAATATCATAGCGGCTGACATGAATCACACGCGCCTCGCGCTCGATTGTCTTTCCTTGGCGAGCCAACTTGTAGAGCTTCTGCCCATTGACCTTCTTCGCCGAAAACATCGGCGGCGTCTGGTATTGATCGCCCATAAAGGTCGCCATCTCTTTTTCGACATCCGCTTGCGTCAGCTCAGGCACAGGCTTGGTCTCAACGATCTCGCCATCGGCATCCTGCGAATCAGTCGCTTCACCGAGCTTCACCGTGCCAGTGTATTCCTTATCCATGCTCATCAAAAACTGAGAGACCTTGGTCGCTTTTCCGACGAGAATCAGCAACAGACCAGTCGCCATGGGATCGAGCGTGCCTGCATGCCCAATCTTTTTGATACGAAACACGCGGCGCATACGCGCAACGATATCGTGGGAAGTCATTCCCTGTGGCTTATCAACCAGCAATACGCCGATCGGATCATCATTAATTTGCTGAGACATAATAAAAAATACTCACTCTTAGTTTAAAAATCTGAATCATACTCTTAATCTTAATCATATCCTGGAACTCTAAAAATAGAGATTAGGAGCAGGATTAGGAGGGCACGAATTACTCTGGCTGGCCGAGCGCTTCGAGATGCTTGCCCAATGCTTCCATCAATTGCGGATAGAATTCTTTGATCGAACTATTCTCGACATTCAGCCCCGCGGCACATGCATGTCCACCGCCATTGAAAAGTTTTGCGACCTGATCGACTCGATAGAATGGGTTCTTCGCACGTAAGCTGCCTTTCAGTGCCCCATCGCGATCCTCGATTAAGACACCAATATCGACGCCAACGATTGAGCGCGCATAATCGACCAAGCCTTCGGAATCGTCGATGGTCGCGCCAGTTTCTTCGTAGACGCCATTCTCGATCAAGCCCACGCAGACACGGTTCTCAAATTCCATGCTGAGCGAGTTCAAAAAGTTCTGTAGCAGTTTGATCTTCTCAAAAGTCTCGCACTCGTAGAGTTCGTGCGCTGCAGCGGATGGCTGCGCGCCATATTCGCAGAGTCGACGTGCGATCTCGAATGTTTCGGGCGTGGTCGAAGGGAAACGAAATTGTCCCGTATCAGTCGCGATCCCGACATACAAGGCCTGTGCGGTCACTGCATCGATCTCGTATCCGAGGTCCATGTAGAAACCAGCAAGGATCTCCGCAGTCGCGCATGCCGTGGCGATGATTAGATTCTCCTGCGCATACGCTTTGTTCGAAATGTGGTGATCTACATTCAACGCCACTTCAGGGAAGAGCTCGATCAAGCGCTCGCCGATGCGTTTTTTGTCGGCACAATCGACCGTCACTGCGACATGCCCATCGGGCTGGAAATCTGCCGCGAGCATTAAGGGCGTATCACCGACAAATGCCTGTAGTGTCGCAGGTACTTCATCGCGATTGAGACCTACTGCGTCGATGCCTAAGCTTTTTAATACACGAACCACGGCAACGATCGAGCCGATGCAATCACCGTCGGGACGCAAGTGGCCACACACGGCAACCTTCTTGCCTTTAAGTCGTTCAACGCTCGCCGCGAATAACGGACTCTCGTTCGGGTAGAATTCAGCTTTTGTCATTTTCGTTATCTAATTGGTCCAGTAGGTCTAAGATGCCTGCACCACGCTCCATCGACGGGTCATACATATAATCAAAACGAGGGAAATATTTGAGCGTCACACGTGACATCACGCGTTGGCGCAGCTCTTTGCCAATACGTTTGAAGAATGCCTGAGCCTGCTTGATTTCCTTCTCTTCACCCATGACGGCATAGAAGATTTTACACTGGCGCAGATCAGGTGATGTATCGACATCGCTGATTGTGATTTTGACGGATTCTGCACCACCATAGTAGCGGCGCAGTTGCTCTCCAATCTCACGCTGGAGGAGCTCGTTAACACGGGAAATACGTTTTGACATAATTTAAAGGGATGGGACCTATTCAAAAAAAATCGGCGACGTGCGAATTCGCACGCCGCCGAATGAAACTAATTATCGCAGGGTCGGACGGATCTCCACGACCTCGAAGCATTCGATGACATCGCCTTCTTCGTAATCGTCGTAACCATCCACATTAATACCACATTCGAAGCCAGCGCGGACTTCCTTAACGTCGTCCTTGAAGCGCTTGAGTGTATCAATCTTACTTTCGTGAATAACTTCGCCGTTACGTAGCAAGCGTGCCTTGCGGTTGCGATTGATCGTGCCTTCGGTGACCATACAACCAGCAACAGCGCGATTCTTGCCCATACTGAAGACTTGACGAATCTCGGCGGCACCGAGTTTCTTCTCACTCAATTCCGGCTCGAGCAACTCGGCCATGCAGTCTTCGACTTGGTCGAGCAGTTCGTAAATAATATCGTGCTGAATGATGCGCACATCGTGATGTTTCGCTTGGCTCTGCACGCCATTATCAAGACGCACATTGAAACCAACGATCGTAACATCAGTGTCACCAGCGCTAGCCAGTGCGATATCACTCTTACTGATATGCCCAACACCATGACTGATGACGCGAATGTCCACCTTATCACTCGTGATCTGCTTGATGCTGTTGACCAATGCTTCGGTCGAACCGTGCACATCAGACTTAACAATCACGCTAAGGCAGGCCTTCTTTTGCTGCGCAATCGCGGCAAATAGATCTTCAACGGTGACGGCGCCCTCCTTCTTCGCGGATTGCTCCGGAGCGACGTTTTCTTCACGCTTACGCTCAGTCGTCGCTTCAGCAGCGGCTTTCTTGGCGGTCTTCTCGTTTTTCACGGAAGTAAATGTGTTACCACCACTTGGCACTTGCGACCAACCGATGACCTTCACTGGAGTCGATGGCGGCGCTTCTTTGAGCAGCTTACCATTCTCATCTTCCATCGACTTCACCTTACAATAGGCTTCACCACAGATCAGCGCATCACCCTTCTTCAGGGTGCCGCGTTCAACGATAACGGATGCAGTTGCACCACGACCTTCTTCCAGTTGAGCTTCGATGATTGTACCGGATGCCGAGCAATCTGGATTTGCTTGAAGCTCCAAAACTTCTGTTTGCAGAAGAATCATATTCAGCAAATCGTCGATATTAGTGCCCTTCAAGGCGGAAACTTCCACTGCAATGGTTTCACCGCCCCAGTCCTCTGGTGCGATGCCCTTTTCTTGCATCTGTTGCTTCACGCGGTCGACATTCGCCCCCTTCGCATCGACCTTATTGATCGCAACGATGATGGAATTGTTGGCTTCCTTAGCAAAGCGTAGTGCCTCTTCGGTCTGTGGCTTAAACCCATCGTCAGCAGCGATCACAAGAATCGCTACGTCAGTGACGTTTGCACCACGTTCACGCATCAGCGAGAAAGCGGCGTGACCTGGAGTATCAAGGAAAGTAATCTTACGATCGTTGTGTTCGATCTGGTAAGCACCGATATGCTGAGTAATGCCACCCGCTTCACCCGCAGTGACATTGGCCTGACGAATCGTGTCGAGCAGTGTGGTCTTACCGTGATCAACGTGACCGAGAATACACACAACCGGCGGACGAGGCTTGAGGAAACGAGGATCATCGTCTGCGACCTTAGCGACTTTTTTCTTTTCAGCGACCTCGGCTTGAGTCTCACCACGGTGGTGGATCTCGAGCTTAAAGCCATGACGCTTCGCAATCTGAATCGCGATCGGCTCTTCGATGGTTTGATTCATCGAAGCGAAAATGCCCATTTCCATGAGCTCAGTAATCAATTTGAACGGCTTAACTTCGATCTCAGTCGCGAAATCGCGCACCACAATCGGAGGCTTGGCGTGGATGATACGCTCTGCGACTTCGACTACTTCAGCTGCTACTTCGCCATCAACCGACACTTCAGCATCAGTCGCGGCAGGTGCCGCTTCGGCCTTCGCCGCGCTCGCAGACGGAGGCTTCGGCGGGCCAGGAGGCTTCGGTGGGCCAGCAGGCTTCGGTGGGCCAGCAGGCTTGGGTGGGCCAGCAGGCTTGGGTGGCCCAGCAGGTGTCGGCGCTGCGGCAACTGCAGGCTTGGCCGCAGGTGCTTTGGCGATTGGAGGCTTGGCTGCAGGAGCTTTGGCGACTGGAGGCTTGGCTGCTGCAGGAGCCTTAGGCTCTGGCGCCGACGGACCCGCCACGATCGGTGCTTTGGGTCCCTTCGGTGCCGATGGCGCAGCAGATTTAAGACCCGCAGGAGCCACTCCTGGTGGAGGTGATTTAGGACGTGGTGCACTCGGCGGGCCCTTTGAACGAGGTGCACTCGGCGGCGCTTTACTCATCGGAGCTGGCTTCGATGCAACTGCCACTGGCTTCGGCGCAGCGGCCTCGGTTGCCTTCGGCTTAGCTGCTTCAGCCGCAGCCTCACGCTCAAGCTTGATTTCGGCAGCGCTCTTGACGACGACTCCGTCTGGCAAGATCGGCCCCTTCGGCGGTTCCGCTGCCACAGGTGCTTTGTCGGCAGGTACGTCCTCAGCTTTATGCGTTGAGGCGAACTCTTCTACGAGGGATTCGGCGGATATATTATCGACGGTACTGGAAGCGCTTTTGACTTCGAACCCGCGACTACGGAGGAGCTCAATAAGCTCTTTATTCTCCATTCCGACTTGTTTGGAAAGCTGATGTATACGAACACTCATGGAAGAGTTATGACTTGATATCTGATAGATGGATGGAAGGCTTGGCGACTACTTGGATTATGCGTTTTGCTCCAGGTATGCGGCAACTTTAGCCAGCACGTCGCTGGCTTCTTCTTCACTAAATTCTGCGTCGACGAGATCCCCAATGGATACGCCTTCGAAGGCTTCGGGACTGATCAAGCCGATGGAAACAAGGCGTTCGCCAATCGCTG
>Ga0115005_10002503_pt1 | contig 14619 bp, 14 predicted proteins | sample ArcOceMetagenome_FD_87163 | JGI IMG/M metagenome (GOLD analysis project Ga0115005, IMG submission 87163) | Marine eukaryotic phytoplankton communities from Arctic Ocean - Arctic Ocean - Greenland ARC118M Metagenome | ecosystem: Environmental > Aquatic > Marine > Oceanic | place: Arctic Ocean... | reverse complement strand
TAAAAATAGTTAAATCTTGGCGGCAATATGCTCGAGTATTTTCTGTGACAACACATATTTACTCGCTTGGCCGTATTCTGTGGAGGCGGCTTCATCAATAATGATGATGGCGTTGTCGTCACTGTTAAAGCCAATGTGTTGTGAGCTCACATCGTTGGCGACGACCATGTTTAATTTTTTCTTTTCTAGTTTGCCCCGGGCATAGCTCACCACATCTTGGGTTTCGGCAGCAAAGCCCACGCAAAATGGTTTGTTTTCTTGAGCGGCCACGGTGGCAATGATGTCAGGATTTTTCACTAGGTGAATGTGCATGTCATCTTGGTTTTTCTTGATCTTTTGATCGCTGACATCGGCCGGCCGATAATCGGCCACGGCGGCGGCACCAATGAAAATATCCGTTTCAGGCAGCAGCGCCATGACGGCCTCTAGCATGTCTTGAGCACTTTCTACATCACTGCGATGCACTCGCTCTGGGGTCGGCAGGTGCACTGGGCCACACACTAGGTTAACTTTGGCGCCGGCTTCTTGAGCCGCTCGAGCCAAAGCAAAGCCCATTTTGCCACTGCTGTGGTTGCTGATGTAACGCACTGGGTCAATGGACTCGCGTGTCGGGCCAGCGGTTATGGTGATGGTTTTACCAGACAATATTTTTCGCTCAAACTGTTCAGACAGTCGGGCGGCTAATTCCAATGGCTCCAGCATGCGGCCAGGGCCCACATCACCACAGGCTTGCTCGCCTTGATTGGGTCCCCAGATTTGAACCGGTTTCAGCTCAAGCAAGGTTTTAAGGTTATTCTGCGTGACGGGGTCGGCCCACATGGCTTGGTTCATAGCAGGAGCGATGGCTAAAGGTGCGACACTGGCCAAACACAAGGTGGTGAGCAAGTCATTGCCCATGCCACTGGTTAAGCGAGCAATAAAGTTGGCACTGGCTGGGGCCACTAAAATAAAGTCGGCCCATTTGGCTAGTTCAATGTGACCCATACCGGCTTCGGCTTCAGGGTCGAGCAAGCTATGGTGCACAGGGTTACCTGAGAGGGCTTGCAGGGTAAGCGGGGTAATAAACTCTTTTGCCCCGTCTGTCATGACCACTCGAACATCAGCACCATTGGTCACCAATGCGCGCACCAGCTCAGCGGTTTTATAGGCAGCGATGCCACCTGTGATCCCCAGTAAAATACGTTTGTTGGTTAGCCTTTGCATACTTGCTCCTTGAACCTTGGCGCAGTATAACAACAAACTGATTCATGGATGAATAAGAGAGACGATATGGCCATCACAGATTGGCCTGTGGATGAACGACCACGGGAGAAATTGCTCACAAAAGGACCGGATGCCTTGAGTGACGCGGAATTATTAGCGATTTTTTTACGCACAGGCATCAGCGGCATGACCGCGGTGGATCTCGCACGACATCTACTTCAGCGCTTTAATGGTTTGCGCCCCTTACTGGAAGCCAGTGAGTCAGAGTTCTGTGAACACCTGGGTTTGGGCCCTGCCAAGTTCGCCCAGCTTCAGGCGGTGCTAGAGATGGCACGTCGTCACTTGCTGCAAGGACTGGACAAGCCGGAGGCCTTTACCGAGCCCAATGCGGTTCGTCAGTATTTGACCAGTCGACTAAGGCATTTGCCCCATGAAGTGTTTGCCTGTCTATTCTTAGATAACCAGCACCGTCTTATTTCCTATGATGAACTGTTTCGTGGCACAATAGACGGTGCGAGCGTCTACCCTAGAGAAGTGGTGAAACAGGTTCTGTCCCACAACGCAGCGGCAGTGATCTTCGCCCATAATCATCCCTCAGGCATTGCCGAGCCAAGCATCAGTGATGAGCGAATCACCCATAAACTGCAGCAAGCGTTGCAGTTAGTGGACGTGCGGGTACTGGATCACTTTATTGTTGGGGATAATGACGTACTCTCTATGGCAGAGCGCGGACTACTCATTTAATCTGAGTTAACGGAAAAACGATTTGGCCCAATTGGGCAGAAAAGGAAGTTATTGAGTTTATGCAGTTAAGAGTTATGTGGTTGTTGTGCTGGATGATGCTAGCCACCAGTGTGCACGCGTCGTCAGCAACCATTCAAGCCGAGTACGCTTATCAGTACAGCGATGAGCCCCTATCCCTTTCCGATATTCAAACCCAAGATGAACGCCATTGGAACAAAGTCGCTGCATTTGGCAGTCATGGTTTTCGCGAAGGAGAGTTCTGGCTTCGTGTGCGTTTAAAAAATACTGCCCCATCTGAACGGTCTACGATTTTACGTTTTACTTACCCATCCCACGATGAAGTGGATTTTTATGAGGTCACCGCCGATTATCAATTAATAGAAGCTTGGCGCATGGGCGACATGCGCAGTCGAAGCTTTGGTGCGTTAATGGATAAACATCCGGCTATTAAGGTTTCGTTAGCGGGCAATGAAGTGAAGTGGGTGTATGCCCGTGTCAAAAGTTTAAATGCCATGGTGCTCACATTAGACCTGCTGAGTGAGGAAGAGCATCAAAGCAGCGTGCACATGCAGGGCATTTTTTCTGGGCTGATCTATGGCGTTCTTTTGGTTATGGCCCTGTATAATTTTTGTTTAGCCGTGAGCATGCGTGATAAAGCGTATTATGTGTACGTACTGTATGTGATGACATTTTTAGGCTTTGTGTTAACCCTCACCGGTGACGGTTATTATTATTTATGGCCTGACTCCCCTGAGCTGAATCGTATATTTTTGCCTTTGTTATCCGGCTTTTTAATTATCCCTTCTTTGTTCTTTCCCTATTATTTATTAGACATCAAAAAGCATGCGCCTCATGTGCTTTGGTTTTATCGTTTAGCGGGTTATTTAGCGGCGTTATTTCTAATTTGTATTCCTGTTATGGGGATTGCCCTTTCGATTGTCGTGCTCAACACCTTAAGTGTGATCTTATCCATAGGCATGTTGTTAATGGGATTGTATTTAAGTTACAAAAAAGTCCCCCTTGCGCGCTTGTACACGTTTGCTTGGTTTATGTTGTTGTCGGGGCTGGCGGTTTTGTCCTTAGCTTCTTTGGGGTTGGTAGAAAGTAATCTTGTGACGCGTAACGCAGGTTTGTTGGGCGGCGTGATTGAAGTGGTTATTTTATCCCTAGCTCTGGCTCAGAGAATCGCAAAAGAGCGTAACGATAAGATGCGCGCCGTCAATGATGCCATGCATAATCGGAAATTGTTCCAAGAACTATTTGATCAAGCGCCAATTGGTATTGTGCGTTTCGACCTGCATGGCAAATTGGTAGCGGCTAACCCTATGTTGACGCGCATGCTGGGGTTTTCTTCTCAAGATGACACGCTGAAATACGCCCATGTATTGAGCAACGTTATTACCGACCATAAACAAATCAAGCAACAGTTACTTACGCACAAAAAAGTGCTCGATAAAGAAATGGGGTTGAAAGATGCCACTGGCGAGGTGATTACCTGTTCGGTCAGTTTGCATTTATATGAGGAGTCTGGAGAGCAGTATATCGAAGCCTATGTGACGGATATTCGTGAGCGTATTGATGCGCAGAACATGCGTGATTACATGGAGCAAGAGCGGCTCACCTCAATTGAGCAATTGGTGACAGGCGTCGCCCATGAAATTAACACGCCTTTAGGTGTCAACATCACTTCAGTTAGCCACATTAAAGAGATATTAGATGGGGTTGATGGTGAGATGCAGCGCCGCAGCCTAACCCGCGATACGTTTAACCAGTTCATCAGTGATAGTCAGCAACTGTTGCAGATCGTGACCCATAATCTGCAAAAAATGTCGAACCTCGTTCGACGCTTTAAATTAGTATCCGTGGCCCACGCCGATAAAGTGCGGATGAATTTAAAGCAGCACCTGGAGTTAAGCCTGCACAGTCATCTGTTCATTGGCCAAGATGTACAAATTGAATTGGACTGCCCAGAGGATTTAAGTATTGAAAGCTATCCGGCCGCTTGGAATATCATCATGGAACAATTATTAGAAAACACCATGGTGCATGGCTTTTCGGCGCAGCATATACATAAAAAAATCAGTATTAGTGTCACAGAATTAGAAGATGATGTGTTGCGATTTGATTATCAAGACAACGGTCAGGGGCTCGCACCAGATGTGGCCAAGCATGCGTTTGATCCCTTTGTCACCACCAAGCGCGGCAGCAGTGATCACGCAGGCTTAGGTTTGTACCGTATTTATAACCTTGTGCATCGAGTGCTCGAAGGTGATGTGGTTTTACATGAGGGCAGTGGGTTTCACTTGAGCTTAACGTTTAAGGCACCCGTTCAACAACTTAAAGCAAGCGCCTAAGACCTACCTTTAAATACTAGGCAAGAATATAGGGCTCACGTATGAGCCCGATCGCCGATATTATTGACTCAGCTCTTTGCTTAATTCAACACTGCGATTAAACGCGGCTTCCATGGCGGTTTTCACTGTGTTTTCTAAGCCTTGTTTTTGAAAACTTAAAATTGCCTGCTCAGTTGTGCCGTTTGGCGATGTCACATTTTTGCGCAGCTGGGCCGGTTCAAACTCACTTTTACTGGCCATGGTGGCCGCGCCAAGTGCAGTTTGTAGGGCTAGGGTTTTGGCTGTGTCGGCGGCTAAACCTAATTGTGTGCCCGCTGAGATCATGGATTCAATAAACAAAAAGAAATAAGCAGGGCCGCTTCCTGATAACGCCGTCACGGCATCCAATTCCGTTTCGCTATTGACCCAAACACTCAAACCCACTGCGCTTAAAATGTCATCCGTTAGTTGTTTTTGTTGATCGCTCACGTTGCGGTTGGCAAGTAAGCCGCTGGCACCTTGTTGTACAAGGGCCGGCGTATTAGGCATGCAGCGTACGATGGATAAACCGTCATCGGTCCATTTCGCAAGGCTGTCTAAACTGATGCCTGCGGCCACAGAAATCACCAATGGGTTGGTCGTGTTTAAAATGTCCTTCAATGGGCTGATAACGGCCTGCATCACTTGTGGCTTAACCGCTAAAACCACCACATCCGCTTGCTTAATCACAGACTCATTATCGGTATTGGTTTGCACTGAAAACTGTCGACCAAGCTCATCGAGTTTTTCTTGACTAGGGTCACTGACGAAGACGTCTTGGCTGTTATAGCCGTTTTCAATTAAGCCCCCTAGGATGGCGCTGGCCATATTACCGCCACCGATAAATGCAATCTTTGTCATGTTCATTCCTTCATTCGTATTGAGTATTAATTGCGCTGACCAAATATGGCGGTACCAATTCGCACCATGTTACTGCCGCATTCGATGGCCAGTGCGCAATCACCGCTCATACCCATGGAGAGAGTATCAACGGTTTGATATTCCGATTTTAACTGAGTAAACGCCTGATGCATGGCGATAAATTCTTCTTTTAATTGTGCGTCATCCAAAGGTGCTGGAATGCACATCAAGCCGCGTAAAACTAATTTGGGTTGGGATGCAATGAATGTGGCTAGGTTTGAAACAGCGTTCAATGCAATGCCAGATTTACTGTCTTGGGCGCTAATATTCACTTGTATCAATACATTTAACGGCGCTAAGTGCTCAGGGCGTTGTTCATTTAAGCGCTGAGCAATTTTCTCTCGATCAAGCGTTTGCACCCAGTCAAAGTGTTCAGCCACCGGGCGGGTTTTATTGGATTGTATGGGCCCAATAAAATGCCATTCTATGTTTAAATCAGATAAAGCATTTACTTTATCGACCCCTTCTTGCACGTAGTTTTCGGCAAAACAGGTTTGCCCTTGCTGATGAATTTGAGCAATGGCCTCAGCACTGTGCTTTTTCGATACTGCGAGCAATGTCACCGGATGTTGATGCTGCTTGGCAAGGTCATCCATTTCACTGTGAACCGCTTGATAACGCTGAACTAAATTGTTGCTAGATTCTAAATCTGTCATGGTTTTATTTTCAGGTCTGGTTACAATGTTGGGCTAATTTAATCATAAAAATAGCAACGGCCAGCAGGATGTCGGCACGTTTTGCGCATTATCGCACGTACAGGATTCAGGATGAACTAAACTAAGCCTGTTTAGCGTTCAAATAGCGGAGCATCAGTTTCATGGATATCACGGAATTATTAGCGTTTTCGGCCAAACAAGGGGCTTCAGACTTACATTTGTCAGCCGGTTTACCCCCAATGATCCGTGTGGACGGCGAGGTTCGTCGCATCAACCTGCCAGCCTTAAGTCACAAAGAAGTACACGCTCTTGTGTACGACATCATGAACGATAAGCAGCGTAAAGATTTTGAAGAGTTCCTAGAGACGGATTACTCCTTTGAAGTGCCCGGTGTGGCGCGTTTCCGTGTTAACGCCTTTAATCAAAACCGTGGTGCGGGTGCGGTATTTCGTACCATCCCATCCAAGGTACTAACCTGTGATGATCTGGGTATGGGCCAAATCTTTAAGGATCTAGCGGTTAAGCCTCGTGGTTTGGTGCTGGTAACGGGCCCTACGGGTTCGGGTAAATCCACCACCCTTGCGGCCATGCTGGATTACCTAAATGACAACTTCTATAAGCACATCTTGACGGTTGAAGACCCCATCGAATTTGTACACCAAAGTAAAAAATCCCTTATTAACCAACGTGAAGTGCACCGAGACACGCTTGGTTTTAACGAAGCCCTGCGTTCAGCCCTTCGTGAAGACCCGGACGTTATACTTGTTGGTGAGATGCGTGACTTAGAAACCATTCGCCTAGCGTTAACAGCAGCGGAAACCGGTCACTGTGTATTTGGTACCCTGCACACCACCAGCGCTGCAAAAACCATTGACCGTATTGTGGATGTATTCCCAGCGGAAGAAAAATCCATGGTCCGTTCCATGCTATCGGAATCCCTACAAGGGGTTATTTCTCAGTGTCTATTGAAGAAAAAAGGCGGCGGCCGTGTGGCGGCCCATGAGATTATGGTGGGCACACCCGCCATTCGAAATCTGATTCGTGAAGACAAGGTCGCGCAGATGTACAGCGCCATCCAAACGGGTAGTGCGCTGGGAATGATCACCATGGACCAAAGCCTTAAGAACCTTGTACAAAAAGGCATCGTGACACCAGAAGCCGCCCGTGAAAAAGCGAAAACACCTGAGCAATTTTAATAAAAATAACTCACAGCGAAGTATTGTGAGAAGGACATACAATGGAAATCGATAAGCTATTACGCTTAATGGTGGAGAAAAGCGCCTCCGACTTATTCATTACAGCCGGCATGCCACCAAGTATGAAAGTGCATGGTCGTATTCATGCCGTGACTAAGACGCCTCTTAGTCCAGAGCAAACCAAAGAGATCATTTACGGCATTATGAGCCGTGATCAAATTCAAGAGTTTGAAGCCAAAAAAGAGCTGAACTTTGCGGTCAGTGCCAGTGGCGTGGGTCGTTTTCGTGCGAGTGCTTTTTTTCAACGCAACCTTGCGGGTGTGGTGTTGCGTCGAATTGAAACCAAGATTCCGCAAATAGAGCAGTTGGGTTTGCCTGAGATCATCAAAGAAATCGCCATGAGCAAGCGGGGGTTGGTTTTATTTGTGGGGGCAACCGGTGCGGGTAAATCCACCTCGTTGGCATCCATGATTGGTTACCGCAATCAAAATAGCCGCGGTCATATTATTTCCATTGAAGACCCCATTGAATACATGCATCAACACCAAGGTTGCATCGTGACTCAGCGAGAAGTGGGTTTGGATACCGACAGTTTTGAGATCGCGTTAAAAAATACGCTACGCCAAGCCCCGGATGTGATCATGATTGGTGAGGTGCGTAGCGCCCAAACCATGAACCACGCAGTGACGTTCGCAGAAACCGGTCACCTATGTTTAGCAACTCTCCATGCGAACAATGCCAACCAAGCATTGGACCGTGTGATCCACTTCTTCCCGTCTGATCAGCACGCACAAATCTGGATGGACTTGTCATTAAACCTAAAAGCCATTGTGGCTCAGCAGTTGATTCCAACCCCAGATGGTAAAGGCCGTCGAGCGGTGGTTGAAGTCTTGTTGAATACCCCATTGGTGCAAGATTTAATTCGTAAAGGTGAAGTGCATGAGCTGAAAGCCTTAATGAGTAAATCCACAGAGTTGGGCATGCAAACCTTTGATCAGGGTTTATATAACTTGTATCAAGCCGGTGAAATTACATATGAAGATGCATTGAATCATGCAGACAGCGCCAATGATTTACGATTGATGATTAAACTGGCTTCAGAAGACCCAGATCAGCTTTCATCAGCAACCAAAGGTTTAACCCTTCAACAAGATTAATTCAGCTAACAGTGCCATCGCTAAGACAGGTGATCATGATTACCTGTTCTTAACGGTGGCTTTTTCTTGGCAGATAATCCGTCAGTTTTTAAAGAGCATGTGATGAATAAAATAGTAACGGTCATATTAGTAGGTTTGCTGTTTGCAGTGGGTTATGTGTTTCTTCAATATCAAGAAATTGCATCCCAAGCAGATGAGCAGGTTGAGAAAGATATTGCGTTTTTAGAAGCTGCATTTCGTGATCGAAGCAGTGCTGCACTGTCGGGTGAGCATGAACAAGAGAAATATATACAGACGGCTTTGGTGTTGCAAAGTGTGAACGAAGCACAACAGTTTGTGCGTCATTATCATAGTTTGTTTATTGAAAACGGTGTGCGCAATTGTTTGTTATCTAAAATTATATATTTACAAAAACAAACCACCTTGCATGAACAGGTGTGGTTAGATGACGGGAAAATATGTCTGCCATAAATGTAAGCTATACATAAGTAACGTTTACGTTTTAGCAAACAAAAAAAGCCAAGCTTCAGTGAATCACTTAAGCTTGGCTTTTTTTATGATCGCACGGTTTAGCGTTGGAATACGATATGACCGCCATTAATGGTGTGTGTGACCGCACCTTTAAAGGGTTTATCTAACCAAGGGTTATTGCGGCCTTTTGAGCTCAGGCTTTGGCTATCTGTCATGACGTCTTGTTGCATGTTGACGATGCATAAGTCGGCGCGCTGCTCGAGTGCAATACTGCCTAATGGTTTACTCAACACGTTGGCTGGTAATGAGGTCACCGCTTGGATGGCCGCTTCTAGGGTCAGCTCATTTTTCTCAACCAAGCTTAATAGTACTTGAGTGAAATTGTCTAAGCTGTTGATGCCCACTTCACTGGCAGAAAAAGGCGCCATTTTAGCGGCTAAGTCTTGAGGTAAATGATTAGAACAAATTGATAACTGCCCTTTGTTGACACCCTCAAGCAATGCTTGTCGATCGGTCTCGCTTCGATAAACCGGGGAAACGTGCATCAGGCTGTTATACCCGCGACACGATTCATCGGTGAATACCAGATTGCCCAATGCCACATCGGCCGTCACGGGTAGCCCATCTTCTTGCGCTTGAACGATCATCTGTAAAGCACGAGCACTGCTGATGCGGCTGATGTGCAAGCGCACACCGGTTTCTTCACACAAAATTAAGTGCTGGGCTAACGCAGAGGTTTCAGCGCTAATAGGCACGCCGGCCAACCCCATTTGTGTGCTGGCAGGGCCTTCATGCATGCATCCACCATGAGCCAATGCTTTATCAATTGGCGTGACCATGGCGATGATGTTGAACCCCGCAGCATAGTGATAACACTGCTTGATAACGTGGCTGTTTTTAAATGGCAGTTCTAAGTTGCTAAGGGCGACGCATCCAGCATCTTTTAACCCAGACATATTGCTCAGTTGTTCGCCTTCAAGATTGGCGGTCAGTGCGCCTAATGTGAATACCGAGCAGTGACCCGCTTGTTTGGCTTTTTCTTGAATTAAAGCGGCAACAGCCGAGCTGTCGATCACCGGTTTGGTATTGGGTGTGCAGCAAATTGTGGTAAAACCTGAGCGAGCAGCGGCTTGGGTTTCGCTGGCAATGGAGCCTTTTTGGTTAAACCCTGGCTCGGCTAAAAAGCTGTGTAAATCGATGAACCCTGGGAAGATCTTTTGACCGCTAGCATCCAGGGTGGTGTTGGCCACAAACCCTTCTGGTGCGCAACCTAATGCAACAATGCGCTCGTTCTCGATATAAATATCCAGCACGCTGTCTAGGTTTTGGCTTGGGTCAAAAACATGACCGCCACTGATGCATAATTTATGTTGAGGCTGGAGTTGCATTATTTTGCCCCTTCTTGGTCTTGTTCAAGTAGCGCTTGTTCTTGGTTTTGTCCGCCCATGGCCATGGCCATCACCGCCATACGCATAGGAATACCATTACTCACTTGTTTTAGGATGACGCTTTGTGGACCATCGGCCACTGCGCTTTCGATTTCAACGCCGCGGTTAATGGGGCCCGGGTGCATCACAATAGCATCGTGGTTGGCATAGGCGAGCTTTTCAGTGTTTAAACCATACAAACGGTAATATTCCGATTCGCTTGGCAGCAGCGCGGTTTGCATGCGCTCTTTTTGTAGGCGAAGCATGATGACCACATCCACACCTTTTAAGCCTGATTTCATATTGTTAAACGCGCGCACACCTAAGCTTTCAATGTCTTTTGGAATCAAGGTGTTCGGGCCGATCACGCGTACGTCATGACAGCCAAGGGTTTTTAACGCATAAATTTGCGAGCGTGCAACTCGGCTATGCAGAATATCCCCAACGATGGCCACTGATAAATTTTCAAAGCCACTCTTTTCACGATGAATAGTCAACATGTCCAGCATGGCTTGGGTTGGGTGTGCATGGCGACCATCGCCAGCGTTGATCACGGCAACGTTAGGTGTGACGTGTTGTGCGATAAAGTGCGCCGCACCTGAGTCGGCATGACGCACCACAAACATGTCGGAATACATGGACTCTAGGTTCCACAGCGTGTCCATTAGGGTTTCGCCCTTGCTGGTGGCACTGCTGGCAATGTCTAGATTTAAAATATTAGCGCTTAAACGTTTCGCGGCTAACTCAAAAGTGGAGCGTGTGCGTGTTGAATTCTCAAAAAACAAGTTCACCACGGTTTTACCACGCAGCAAGGGCACGGTCTTAACACTGCGCTCTTGAGTGCTGATAAAGCTATTGGCCGTGTCGATGATTTCACTGAGAATCTCTTTGCTTAAACCTTCTGTGGTTAAGAAGTGTTTTAAGCGACCCTCTTTGTTAAGTTGAATCTGGCTTGGATCCATTGGCTGCATGCTCTTAACCTTATTTTTCCAGGTTCACAGTGGTTAGGGTCAAGGGTGTTGGCCCGCTCAGTTTAATGCGTTGGTTGACTGGACGTTCTATCTTATCCCCCACCACGTCGGCTTGAATGGGTAATTCGCGATGGCCCACATCTAATAAGCAAGCCAGGATGATTTTCTCAGGGCGCCCATAATCAAATAGTTCATTCATAGCGGCACGAATGGTGCGGCCTGACATGATGACATCGTCCACTAAAATGATGGTTTTGTTTTCGATGTCAGGCAGTTGAGAGCCTTTCACCTTGGGGTGCAAGCCGTTCTGACTAAAGTCATCGCGGTAAAAGCTAATATCCAGCAAACCCAGTTCACTGGATAGGTTTAGTTGCTCATGAAGTTGTTTGGCAACCCAAGCACCGCCTGTGTGAATACCGATCATGACCACGTCGTCTTGTTGGGCAAATGGAGTGAGTGCCTTTGCCATGTTGGCAATGAGCTGTTCTGGTTGGGGCAACGACATGTGTTCTCCTAATTTCTAAGATCTTGGTCTTAGAACTGAAAGCGATAATCGATTGTTTAGATGCGCGTGGCGATGAACGGCCAGAAATTAAGAGGAGGCATCTAGTGGGTGTTCATTAAACCAAGATTCTAAAATAAATTGTGCGGCAAGGGCATCCACAGGATCAGATTTATAATGACCTTTGTGGCCCTGAGCCTTGGCTTCTTCTTTCGCTGCAAAGGTACTTAAGCGTTCATCAATAGTAAAGCTTGGCCTTGCATAGCGGGCATTTAAACGGTTACTGAATTTATTTGCGCGACGTGACATTTCACTAGGGCTGCCGTCCATATTAATTGGCAGTCCTACCACAAAGGCATCGGGTTGCCATTGCTCTACCAGCTTATCCAGTTGCTCCCAATTTGGAATGCCATCGCGAGCACTGATACAGCCAATGCCATTGGCGGTTTCAGTGATGCGCTGGCCCATGGCCACACCAGAACGCTTGGTGCCAAAGTCGAAAGCCATAATGGATTGGTATTTGTTGTTTACAGGCGTAGACATAACGACCTTATATTAAGCGTGGCCAGATTGACCGGTAAGCTGACTGAGATGAATGCCAAGCTTCTTGGCGGCTTTGTCCGCGAGTTGTTCCGAATCTGTGTGGAATAACAGCTCTTCATCGGCCGGTACCGTCAGCCAACTGTTATTGGCTATTTCTGCTTCTAGCTGTCCAGAGTCCCAGCCTGCGTAACCCAGGCAAATAATGGCGCCATCTGGGCCGTCACCGTTAGCAATATGACTGAGAATATCTTTAGAGGTGGTGAGTCTGACATCATCACTGACCAGCATATTTTGCACATCAACCGGGTTGCCTTGATACAGAACAAATCCTTGCTCAGGGGAGACAGGGCCCCCTTGCATGATGTTTTGAGAATGGGTTTGGATAATACTGATATCCAGCTCCCCAAGAATATCATTAAGCTGAATGCCCATGGGTTTGTTGATGATTAAGCCCATGGCACCTTCATCGTTGTGCTCGCAGATATAACACACGCTGTGTTGAAACCAAGGATCGTTCAACATCGGCATGGCTAATAATAGGTGGTGCTTTAAATCAATTGTTTGAGGCATTGATTAACTATTGGTTGAGAATTGGGTTTGTTGGAACTGCCAAGTGCGGATAATTTCAAGGATATCCGCTTGTTTGCGCATTTCTTCTGTGAAAGGAGCAAACGGTGCGGCTAAACGGACAATGTGCTTGGCCGCATCATCGAGTACCTTGTGGCCGGAGCTCTCCATGACTTTTAGTTCGTGGATCGTACCATCCGCTCTCACCGCTACCATTAAGCGTAGACTGCCACTGATGTTTTGTCGTTTGGCTTCAGCTGGGTAGTTGAGGTTACCGATGTTCTCAATTTTACGCAGCCACTGGTTCATATACAGCGCATCGCTGCTTTGGCGCGTGCTGGTAGCGGTCAGACGGCGAGTACGGGGCGCTTTGGTCAAGGTTTGACGTTGTCGGTCAAGCTTGGCTTCAAGGCTGGCAATTTCAAGGCTGCGCTCTAACAGGCTTTTGGTGGAGTCTTCAGGAAGCTGAAGGGCCTTTAATTCTTGCTCAAGCATTTGGCTTTGAATATCAAAGTCCGAAACAAGGCTAGTGATGCTTTGATAGCTTTGTTCATTTGGGCGTGGCGCGCTGGCGGTTTGTTGTAGGCGCTGAGTCTTACGAATCTCTTCGGCGGCGTAGTCGGCCAGTTCTGTCGTGGTCATTTCGGCGCGCTCAGAAAGCGTGCCGCTACCTTGTTGATTGGCTTGAGCGAGGAAATCTGCTTCTTCAGGGGCTTTGCTGTCCGCTGACTGCGCTAAAGTAATGTCTAGGGTAGTGGCGCTGTTGTGCTTTTCAGGTAACGAAAAGCCAATACCAAAGATGATTAACAAATGCACCAGCAATGCCACGAAGACAGCAAAGCTGAAGCGATCATAATCATTTACTGCTGCGGTTTGACTCATGAATGACGGGCTCAATTAATTTTGGCTATTTTGCCTTATGGCCAGCTGAAAATCTAATGCTCAGTTGGCCAAAGGCAAGGGTTTACGGTTTGACGAGGCTAGCGATCAAGACGCTTCTCAATGGCATCCATCAGCATCATAGCCACATCTTGTCCACTATCGCGGCTGATCTCGCGCACACATGTGGGGCTGGTCACATTGATCTCGGTTAAATAGTCACCGATGACATCAAGGCCCACAAAGATCAGGCCCTTCTCTTTTAGGGTTGGCCCTATTTGGTTGGCAATCCATAAATCGCGTTCACTCAGCTCTTGAGTCACGCCACGGCCGCCGGCGGCAAGATTACCACGGGTTTCACCTTGTGCGGGGATGCGCGCTAAACAATGTGATACAGGCACGCCATCGATCATCAAAATACGCTTATCGCCTTGCTTGATTTCAGGCAAATACTTTTGTGCCATGATGCTTTCATTACCATGGTTGGTCAGGGTCTCGATAATCACGCTGACATTTGGGTCATCGGCCTTGAGGCGGAAAATAGACGAGCCGCCCATACCATCTAATGGTTTAAAGATCACGTCGCCGTGTTCCTGATGGAAGGCTTTTAGACGCTCGGCGCTTTGGGTGACCAAAACCTCAGGACAGCATTCAGGAAACGCCGTGGCAAACACTTTCTCATTACAGTCACGCAGGCTTTGTGGCTTGTTCACAATTAACGTGCCCTGTTGCTCTGCGCGCTCCAAAATATAGGTGTTGTAGATGTATTCGTTATCGAAAGGGGGGTCTTTTCGCATCAGAACCACATCCAGGTCAGCCAATGGCTGCCAGCTGGCTTCGCCTCTCTCAAACCAGTTTTCAGGGTCCATTTTCACAGTAAGAGGCGCCATATTGGCAACGGCTACGCCGTTCTCTAGGGCAAGGTCTTTGTCTTCCATGTAGAAAAGCTGCCAGCCTTTACGTTGTGCGGCATCAAGCAGGGCGAAGGAGGTGTCTTTTTTGAAGCTGAT
>Ga0115005_10002500_pt1 | contig 14637 bp, 11 predicted proteins | sample ArcOceMetagenome_FD_87163 | JGI IMG/M metagenome (GOLD analysis project Ga0115005, IMG submission 87163) | Marine eukaryotic phytoplankton communities from Arctic Ocean - Arctic Ocean - Greenland ARC118M Metagenome | ecosystem: Environmental > Aquatic > Marine > Oceanic | place: Arctic Ocean... | reverse complement strand
GAGGTTTTACTTTTTTAGATTTTAATAATTTATATAAATCATCCATCCGTAATTCATCAAATCCCCAAAGCTCTTGAACACCGGGATCATTGATTCCAAAAGTTCTTTTTCGCTTGGAAGGACGCATAGTTTCAATTGGAGAAAGTTGTACGATTTCGTTTTGTTCCAAATAGTCAACTGAACCACTTTCCATTAATTCACCTTCAATTTCATCAATATCTTTTAAAAAATTTACAGGAATATTGACCACCATATAATCATCCAAATCAGTTGATGATTCATCTTTTGGATTAAATGCTCTTTCAGCAGTTAATCCATATTTGGAAACTATTTTTTCTAAATCCTCCATAGATTTCCCATCGCCTAAATCAACGAGCAATTCTCCATTTTCATCCAAATTATTAACTACGCCATTTAAAGGAGTCTCCGCCAAACCTTCCTTGATCGGCGGATTTGTTTCAACCACTTTATTTTCCATTTTCTGAGGAAAAGTATTATTCATTTTATTCAAATAAGTAAATGGAAAAGTGGCAATTAAGATTACAAACATTCCAAAAAAGAGTACTTTGCTATTTTTAAAGAAACTGAATACCGTCGAAACCGTTCCTAAAACCATCAAATCTCGAAATAACACCCAAAACTTAAACCCTAACTCCCCATCTGCAAAAGCCAAGGTAAAAGCATAGGAAACAAATCCCCCTAAAAACAGGGTACTCATCTTTTTACGAAGGGAAGGATTTTCCTCATTATAAAACCACAAAATGAGCCCAAAAAGGCTAATTGAAAAACTAATCGGATACAGGATACTTAGCATACTTTTTCTTTTTATGAGGAGTCAGGCGTAGTAGTTTCGAATATCGAACAAGAAGTTTAACTTTGAGAAGTTTGACGATACTTCTCATAGAAAAATACAAAACTAACATCGTCAAACTTCTTAATTCCTTGCTCCTTGTTCGATATCCCCACAGATTCCTATTTTTTAATAAAAATTAAACGAAACCAACCATAATAAATTGAGTTCCGTTCTTGAATTTAAGCATTCAATGCCTAAAATTCAAAAGGAAAATATAAGTAGTACGAATTATCCGCTTAATCGCTCCATTCGTCGGATAAAATTTTCAAATTATATAAAACAAGGCCAATCTAGTTTTATATTAACTAGGAACTGATTACTTTTGCATTTTCTTAACACAAAGTTAAAGGATTGAAAGACAACCTAATGAAAGAACAAGATAGAAACATTAGTTTTCCAAGTATGTGGGCCATTCATTTTTCCAGCACTCGCTTTTGTTTGCTGATCGGGCTTTGCCTTGGATTTTTGATTTTTAGTATTATTTATATTACAAAATCATTAGCCGTAATTGACCTTCAAAGTGGAACCCTTTTGTATGACCCTGTACACGCCCTATTGCCCGCAGCGATAGATTGGTCAAATATTATTTTCTTTTTGACCTACTCAAGTGTATTCCTAGTATTGATGGATGTTATCATGAAATCACCTATTCAGGTTTTAAGATTAGGTTTTGCCATTGGACTGATGAAATTACTGCGATCATTCTCCATGGTTCTAATTCCATTGGAACCACCGGTAGGCATAATTGCACTTCAAGATCCATTAGTAAGTTTTATGACACCCAATCATGTGGTGGCTTTAAGAGACCTTTTCTTTTCAGGCCATTGTGCTACGATGATGATTTTATTACTGGTAGCAGTTAGTCCTTTAGTGAAAAAATGGATGCGAATAATTATCGTCATTGTGCCGCTGCTCATTTTACAACAAAGGGTACATTATACTGTTGACGTTCTGGCCGGACTTGCAGTAGGTGCAGCAGTATATTGGCTGATAAAAAACTTGGTGAATTTTAAACCAAATTATCAAGTCTAAAATAAAGAAAATCAATTTTCAAATTATGTTGAAAAAATACGGACAAGATTTAGTCTATAAAATAATCAATCCTTTTATTGAATTTTTAATTCGATCAAAAGTAACCCCAAATGCGATTACCACCATTGGCCTAGTTATCAATGCAACTGCAACGGTAGTTTTGATTATCGGAGCTGAATTTGGCGAAAGAGGAGATCACAGGTATATCGGAATCGCTGGAGGAATTATTCTGTTTGCTGGATTATTCGATATGATCGATGGAAGATTAGCTAGAATGGGAAATATGAGCTCAAAATTTGGTGCTTTATATGATTCCGTTTTGGATCGATATAGTGAGTTAATCATGTTTTTAGGAATTTGTTATTACCTCAGTTCACATGACTACTTTATGAGTTCTGTCTTTGCTTTTATTGCAATGATTGGTTCAATCATGGTAAGTTATACTAGAGCGAGAGCTGAAGCTTTGGGAGCAGATTGTAGTATAGGTTGGATGCAAAGACCAGAAAGAATTTTATTAATTAGTATTTCAGCCATTCTCTGTGGATTAGTTTCACATTTTGTTGATGTAGAGAAACAAATTTTCTTTGACTTCATTATCTTTGAGCCGATTTCCATATTCATTGGGCCGCTAATGGTTTTAGCAGTTATGTCAAATATTACTGCACTTAGAAGATTAAACCATAGCAAACATGAATTATTGGATAAAGAATAGATTTAATTTTGAATGCAGAATTTTAAATGAGTTGCAGACTATTATTCTTTAAAAGAATGGGTAATTAAAACCAACTTATACACTTACAAACCTACAAATTGGAAGAAGGGAACTACGTTAACATACATACTAATTCATATCAACGATTTTCATCTAAAAGTGCTATTCCATTTTTTATTATTGGGGCACTATACGTGGCATGGGTTCATTTTGGATTAGGTCGAATTCGTCCAGATCATCATTTATTTATTTGGGGTCTTTTAGTTTTATATTTTTTCAATAAAACTTCAAGAGAGATTGTATTGTCATTTGGTTTTATTTTGATCTATTGGTTAATTTTCGATTCTATTCGTTTGATTCCAAATTATGAAATCAATCCACCGCTACATATATCAGAACCTTATTTAGCTGAAAAAGCATGGTTCGGAATTTCTACCGTTGAAGGGATTTTAACACCAAATGAGTATTTAGATAAAAACTTCACCTTTATTTTTCTAGATATTTATACAGCTATCATCTATCTTGCTTGGATTCCAATTCCTTTGATTTTTTCTTTTTATTTATTCTTTTCTAAGCAAAGAGAAAAAATGGTTAACTATCTTTTTGGTTTTTTGATGGTAAGTCAAGTTGGACTAATTATTCAATTTATTTATCCAGCAGCGCCACCTTGGTATGTCGATAAATATGGCTTTACGGAAAACTTGGATATCCCTGGAAACCCAGGAAGATTGATTGAATTTGATAAATATTTCGGAACACATTTATTTGAGGGAATGTACAATTTGAATGCTAATGTATTTGCAGCAATTCCTTCCTTACATTGTGCCTTTCCAATAATTCTAATATTTTTTAGTTGGAAATATAAATTTAGAAAATGGTTAATTTTAGGAGTCATCTTAATGTTTAGCACTTGGTTTTCAGCAGTCTACACTTACCACCATTATATTATTGATGTAATTTGTGGGGTTGGAACGGCTCTGATTACCACAGCGATTTACCAATTTCTAATGACCACAAAAGTCAAAATTTGGCTGGAGAAATATGGAAAAGCAGTCAGCTAAAACTGCAACATAAAATACCTTGAAATTAAACTGAGATGCGTAAAATATCTATTAAATAAACTTAACTTAAATCCTTTTTTTAATAAAAGAAAAAAATCAAAAAGATGATTAAAGAAACAAATGGGAAATTAGGCCTTTTAATGCCAGGTCTTGGAGCAGTTGCAACTACTCTAATTGCAGGTGTGATTGCCGTTCGTAAAGGTATCTCCCAGCCTATCGGTTCATTAACTCAAATGGGAACTATCCGCTTGGGGAAAAGAACTGAAAATAGGAATCCATTGATCAAAGACATGGTTCCTTTGGCTGACTTGAATGATATAGTTTTTGGAGGATGGGATTTATATCCTGACAATGTTTATGAAGCAGCAGTTAATGCTAAAGTTTTAGATCGATACTTACTGGAACAAATCAAACCAGAATTGGAAGCGATCAAACCAATGCCTGCGGTTTTCCAATCAGAATACGCTCGCCGATTAACTGGCGAATATATCAAACCTCAAACCAATAAAATGGAATTGGCAGAAGCTTTGATGGAAGATATTCGAAATTTCAAAGCCGATAACGATTGTGAAAGATTAGTTATGGTTTGGTGTGGTTCTACTGAAGTTTACATTGAAGAAGGTCCTGTACATCAAACAATGGAATCTTTGGAAGAAGGATTACGAAATAATGATCCAGCGATTCCACCAAGTATGATCTATGCCTACGCAGCGGTAAAAATGGGGGTTCCTTACGCTAACGGAAGTCCAAATTTATCTTGTGATATTCCAGCAATTGTAGACTATGCAAAAGCTAATGGAGGACTAGTAGCGGGTAAAGATTTTAAAACTGGTCAGACTTTAATGAAGACCATTTTGGCTCCAGGATTAAAAGCTAGAGCACTTGGAATCAAAGGTTGGTTTTCTACAAATATTTTAGGAAATCGAGATGGCGAAGTTTTGGATCATCCAGATAATTTCAAAACGAAGGAAGTTTCAAAACTAAGCGTATTGGAACAAATCCTTGAACCGGAGAAAAATCCAATTTTGTACAAAGATTTATATCACAAAGTGAGAATCAATTACTACCCGCCACATGGTGACAACAAAGAAGGTTGGGACAATATTGACATCACCGGTTGGTTAGGATATCCGATGCAAATCAAAATTGATTTCCTTTGTCGGGATTCAATTTTAGCTGCACCGATTGTTTTGGATTTAGCTTTATTTATGGATTTAGCACAACGTGCTGGCATGAGCGGAATTCAAGAATGGTTGTCTTTTTACTTGAAATCACCTCAGGTTGCAAAAGGACTTTATCCTCAACATGATTTATTTAAACAAAAAGAAAAATTGCATAATACTTTGCGGCACATGGCTGGCGAAGATTTAATTACTCACCTTGGTTTAGATTATTATCAAGACGAAAAGTAAATGCAAGAAATTGATTTTTTAGCAATTGGTCATGTTTGCCATGATTGGACTCCTGCGGGAAATGTCCTCGGAGGTACAACTTCTTATGCTTCCTTTTTTGCTAAAAAAATGAATTTACAAACTGCAATATTAACAAGTTTTGGAAGTGATTTTGAATTTCAAAATCGCTTCCAAAATATTTCTCTCCATTCCATTCCTACTGATCAGACTACTTTTTTTAAAAATGTTTATGATGGTTCTCATCGACAACAATTTTTATTAGAAAAATCTAACAATATATTTACAAATCATATCCCTGGAAATTTCCAGCAACCAAAAATGGTTTTATTAGGCCCAATTGCCAATGAAATCGACTTCGGAATTTTAGATGATTTTGAAAATTCGATGATCGCAGTTTGTCCTCAAGGTTGGATGCGACGATGGAATTCGGATGGAAAAGTATTTCATCAAATGTTAGATGATTGGTCTGTTTTCCAAAAAGCGGATATAGTTATTTTGAGTGAGGAGGACTTAAATTTCCAAATGAATTTAATTCCAAAACTGGCAGCACTTTTTAATATTTTGGTGGTGACAAAAGGAGAAAATGGAGCAGATGTTTTTTTCAATAACAATAAACACACGTTTCCAAGTTTCCCCACCAACATGATTGATCCAACTGGCGCAGGTGATATTTTTGCCACCGCTTTTTTGATTCATTATTTTGAAACAAAAGATATTGCACAAGCTGCTAATTTTGCTAATGCTGCTGCAAGTTTTTGTATTGAAAAAAAAGGAATTGAGGGAATAGCTAGTCGAGAAGAAATTGTAAAACGTGCTTTTCAAATTAAATGAAAATGAAATCACTTCATAAATTAAATGCCACCGTTTTAGGTGCCGGCTACTCCCCTTTCGCTCCAGGAACCATGGGTGCATTAGTTGGAATACTTATATTATTTTTGATAAAATGGCAACAACCTGAACTTCAATGTTTCACTTGGGGGTTACTTTTAACGACGATAATTTTCACCCTATTAGGAGTTTGGAGTACGAACGAATTAGCACCTGAATGGGGGAAAGATCCTTCTAAAGTGGTCGTAGATGAATTGATTGGTGTGTGGATTGCGGTGCTTTGGATCCCAGTTGAAACTCATTGGTTAATTTTAGGATTTATTCTTTTTCGTTTTTTCGACATACTTAAACCATTGGGAATCAGACGATTAGAAAACATTAAAGGTGGATGGGGTGTTATGCTAGATGATGTGGGAGCTGGAATCTATGCAAATATTGTTTTACAAATTATTGTATATTTTTGGTAATGAAAAATGAAAAAGAACCACTAGATGCTCCACTTGAAAATTCTGATTTGAAAAAAAAATCAGGGACTCAAGAATTTCTATCTGCCCAAGTTGCTGCTTTTATTGGAACTGCAGTTGACTTTGGAGTGGTAATTTTTTTGACTGAAATAGTTGGAATGTGGTATGTGATTTCGAATGTAATTGGCGCAACTTGTGGAGCGATTACTAATTTTTCCCTAGGTCGAAATTGGGTTTTTTCCTTCACTCAAAATAAAATTTCACATCAAGCCTTTCGTTATTTTTTAGTCGCGGCAGGAAGTATGATATTGAATACTTTGGGGGTTTATTTGTTGACTGAATTTACTTCACTAAATTATATTTATTCTAAAATAATTGTGGCAGTATTGATTGCTTTTACTTTTAATTTTTTGCTGCAGAAGTATTTTGTTTTTAAGTAAAAAGAACTCCAATCACTACAAAACTTATCTAAATTAAGATGGTTCAATGAGAAATGGGGCGGGCTGGGACTGGCGAAAAATGAGGGTGCGGGAGCTTGCCATGAGAAGAGCATTTTTTTCGTCTAGGGTTTTTGGTTGTTTTTTGCCAATGCAAAAAGAACAAACTTCACAATTTCCACTTCCTTGAAAAATTAAAACAGAAATCAATTCAGAAAAAAATCATATCAATGAAATTATAAGTTGTTCTTCACCGTGTAGTTTGTTCTTTTTTTCATTGAAAAAAAAAGAACCAAAAAATTCTAGGCGAAAAAATAGCTAAGCACAAGGCAAGCTCCCGCACCCTCATTTTTCGCCGTGCCCAACCCGCCCCATTTCTCATTGACCAATACTCATAGACCATTATCCACAAGGTCACTTCCAATCATTCGACACAAAGTCACCTTGTGAATAAATAATCTACAACTCTCGAATTTTAATATTTTTAAACCACACTTTATCATTGTGGTCTTGCAAAGAAATATGCCCTTTCTTCGCTAAACCAAACTCTGGCATATCTTTAAATTTACTCTTCGCAACCATCGCTTTCCACTCGTCCGTATGCATTTCATATTCTACTACTTTACGACCGTTCAACCAATGTTCCATTTTTCCATGATTAGAAACTAATCGAACTCGGTTCCACTCCCCTGCTGGTTTTACCACAACATATTTACATTCAATCATGTCGTATAAATCAGCTGCTCGGTGTGTCGGGTACTTCGTGTCAGGATGACAAGTGTTATCAAGAATTTGCACTTCAGGGCCAGTTAACCAAACCGAATGATACTTCTCATCTTCCACCACGTTAAACATAATTCCGCTATTTCCACAAGCGCCAATTTTCCACTCTAATTTCAATTCAAAATTTTCATATTCATTTTTCGTAATGAGATCTCCTGCATCTTTTGCCGACCAAGATCCATCTGCATTTTGTTGAGAATTCAAATGCATTGCACCATCATCAACCATCCAACCTGATCCAACTCCCTCTTTTTTAAAGTTTCTCCAACTACTAAAATCTTTTCCATTAAATAATAATTCCCATCCAGCAGACTTTTCAAAATCAGCTAATTGGTTGTCGCCAATTTTTGTAAATGTATTGTTGGAAGTAAAACCAAGTTGATCTTGAGGAATCGCGTTCATCGTGTACCAACCTTCCGTCGACCACAATTCATTATTTTTTTCACTAATAAAATGATGCTTCAATTGCACATGAACTACTCGATCTTCTTTCATCCCACTCAACTCCAAAAACACTTTTTTTCGATCTTCGGATACATTAACAGAAACGATTTTTAAATTCTCTTGATTCAATTTTGAGCCACCGTATTCCTTCGTTGGCAAGTACATCCATTGATCTACCTGGTAATCATTTTCATTCCATCCATCACCCGTAGAAAGTGGTTCCGTAAATTCAATTTCTACTCCATTTGTCTTTGCTCGCACCGCTAACATTTCAAATGTAGGAGTATCGTTATATTTTAATCGTTGGACGCCATACCATAATTTGTTTGACTGTTGCCAGTTCCCAGGATTACCGATACAACCGACGTAAAGTGCACTATCAGGCCCCCAAACCATTCGATTCACACCACCTTCCAATCCTTGAATAAATCGAAAAACACAACCTTGATATTCCCCATTTACTTTTTCTACAAAAACTCTTTTCACGCCTCCATGAGTCACTTCTCCATGAATCATTTGACCTTTATAAATTCCATCATTCAAGGCCAACGGCGTACTTGGAGAATTTCCAATTTCATCTTGCGGCAACCAAACAACTGGTTTATTTTCTTTCAAATCAGCCGTCCCCTCAAAATCAACGGAACGTGAACCATACCAAGCTCCTTTTTGCACATGCACAATTTTACTCGCAGGCAACCAATCACCTTGATTATCCGCCACAAAAATTTCTCCATCAGCGCCTTCCCCAATGCCATTCGGCGTACGTAATCCGTGTGCTAAGAATTCAACTGTTCCATTATCTTTTGAAATTTTCACCACCTTACCTCGGTCTGCAATTTGTGGATTTTTACTCGCCCCTCCAGGCATAATTCCAGTTGCTAAAGTCGCATAGAAATAGCCTTCTTTGTAAACCAACCCAAAAGCAAATTCATGAAAATTAGCCGACACTAACCAATCATTTGAAACGGTCTGATACTCATCCATGATACCATCGCCATCAAGATCTTTTAGGCGAGTCAATTCTTGTTTTTGCAAAACATAAATATCACCATCAACCACTTTCACGCCCAAAGGTTCTGCAATTCCATCAGCAATTTTTGTCGCTTTCATTTTGGCAGGATCACCACCTTGAGCACCTTCAATCGTATAAATTGCACCGTCGGCATCCCAAGTACTCACCACCAATTTTCCGTCAGGTAAAAAATCCATCCCACCTACTTTTGGCAAAAAATCATCTGGTCGAGCTTGACTCAGATCATAACTTGGATGAACACCCATCAATGCAAATCCATCGCCCGGAATTCGCAAACCACTCACCATCGGAAGTTTATAATCTTTAAATTTATTTTGCATCACTTTGTCATGCATCATAGAACCGATGTCCATATTCATAAATCCACCTTGGGTAGCAGATTTCCATTGCAAGATCACATTCTTTCCTCCTGAACCTTGAAAAAATTCTAAGTGCAACGCATGCGCTCCTTTCTTCAAACCAACACTTCCATCCACCAATTCAGCACCATGCAGTCCATCATTATCGACCACCTGTTTTCCATCAATTAACAACTGAGAACCATCGTCACTTATCAATCTAAAAGTATAAACATCATCTTCTTCAATATTCAAATATCCATCACCAAGCAACGCAAAGTTTGATTTCAATCCTTTAAAATCAGCATCCAAAAAACTAACCTGTGGACTCACTCCTGCATAAATTGGCTTCTTTTTTAAATTCAAATCAGCCAACTTAAAAAGGTCTTTTTCATATTGTTGTATCTGAATAATCAACCCTGGCAACAACGTTTTTCCTTCCACATTGACTGCCTCCATAAAGTCAGTTGCATTCCCAGAATTGACAGTATTCCTTACCGCTGATTCACTTTTCGCCAATCCTAAAATATAATCCACCATTTGTGCTGCATCAGTTTTGGACAAATTAGGATGTGCCGCCATCAAAACTGGGCTCCAATTTCCAGCACCTCCATTTTGAATTTTCCCAACTAACGTCGAAACATTTTCAGGAGTCTTCGGATATCTTTTGGCAATGTCCACATAAGATGGACCAATAGTTTTTCTCTCTGCATTGTGGCAAGCTTTACAATCACTTTTGTTGATTAATCTTTCGCCCAGAGTTGTCTCAACTTCAACTGCACCTTCCTCTCCAGATTTTTTATTTGGATTTTCTATCGTTGGTTTTTTTACAAAAATACAAGCTAGTCGAGTTTTTCCCGAAGCATTCATTTCTAAAGTTCCTCCCAAGTCCAACGTAGTAACCGTTCCAGTTTTACGAGATGCTTCTTTGGTGAAATTTAGATTTCCGTCTGTCTCTATTTTATCTTTTGAAACGACAGAGCTAGCATTAGTACTCATCGAAACTTTTGCTCCAGCAGGAAGATTTGAAAAAGTAAAAATTCTTTCAAAGCCAGGTTGCCCTGATTCAGATTCAATATATTCGGGTCTTTCTGCTACGCTGATTATTTTGTTATTTCCCAAAACTAAATCATACAAAATCTCCACTTGACCTTTAGTTTTTCGATGACCTTTATATAATGCTTTTGGCATTTCGGTTTTCCCATCCATCGTAACTTCCCATGGATTTTTATTTTCATTGACCAAATATGCATCGCCTAAACTCACCGGTTGAGGACCATGATAAGTATCATAAACTGCCCCTGTCAACTCTACATTTCCTTTCCAAACTTTATACAACGCACCATTGTCGGCATGGTAAGCAGCCCACATTTTTTCATCCAAAGCGAGGGTCAACATCCGAGGTTGCAAATCCAAAACGGATCGAAAAACCCAAGGTTGAAATGGACGATCTGCCCCAAAATTTGGTTCAATATCTTCTTGACAACTAAAAATAAATAGGAAGGAAAAAAGCAAGGTAAGACAAAATAGTTTTTTCATAATTGGTTGTTTTTTCGTTTTTATTTAATACTTGTAAATTGGACACTAAGATAGAAAATATGGTCATAAATACAATTGTTTTCACTTTGTAGATTTCCAATTCCATCTAGGCCTCACCCGATTGTTTTTTCAAGAAAAAAAAGTTTTTATAAAATAGATCCATTTGAAAACCCGTCATCCCCAACGTAACAAAACATAAAAAATTCAAGTATAATTTAATATTACCTATTATGATTTTCAGAGAAAAAACATTTAAAAAAAAAGTCATACATTTGAACGTTTTTTGAAAAATATTAAAAATCAAATTAAAATATTTATGAAACCCACACTTTTAGTTTTAGCTGCCGGAATGGGTAGCAGATACGGAGGATTGAAACAGTTAGATGAAGTTGGTCCAAATGGCGAAACGATCATTGATTATTCAGTTTATGATGCCATTCGAGCTGGTTTTGGAAAAGTTGTTTTTGTGATTCGAGAAAATATTGAGGAAGCCTTCAAAGAAAAAGTTTCTAATAAATTTGCAGGAAAAATTGACCTCAAATTTGCTTTCCAAGAAGTCAATACAAAAATTGAAGGGATCGATGAAATGCCTGAACGGGTTAAACCTTGGGGAACGGGACATGCTGTTTTGGTGGCGCAAGATTTAATCAATGAGCCTTTTGCAATCGTCAATGCTGATGATTATTATGGTATCGAAGCATTGCAAAAAGTTGCTGACTTTTTGATCAATGATTGCAATGAAAAGCATTACTCCATGGTAGGTTTTCAATTGAAAAATACGATTTCAGAAAACGGTTCTGTATCTCGTGGAGTTTGCTCTGCAGATGAAAATGATTACCTCTCAACGGTAACGGAAAGAACGAGTATTCGAAAAATTGGCGATGTAATTTGCTATGAAGAAGGTGGTAAAAAAATCTTTTTGGAAAACGATACCGTGGTGTCGATGAACCTTTGGGGATTTCATCCAAATGTATTTGAGCATAGTAGAAAAATGTTTATTGATTTTGTGAAAAACAATGCTGACAATCCTAAAGCTGAATTTTATATTCCATTGGTAGCCAATGATTTATTGGAGAGAGAAGCCATAAAATTGAAGGTATTAACTTCGACTGAAAAATGGTATGGCGTAACTTATAAAGAAGATAAAGATGATGTAGTTATAGCTATGAAAAGTCTTCATGATGGTGGAATATATCCAAAAGCGTTATGGAATACAGCGACGGTTTAAGGAAATTTAAACTTACTTTAAGTTAGGGATCAAATCCCTTGAAGGGATCCGATCCCTCGTTTATTTACCAAAATGTCAAAACTTTGAATATCGTAAAATCAAATATTCTTTCTTCGTTTTTTGAAAACATAGAAGATTGTAAAATCATTCCTTTTGGTTCGGGGTTAATTCACCGAACCTTTTTTTTGCAGCATGTAGAAGGTGATTTTATTTTACAAAATATCAATCATCATGTTTTTAAAAATCCGAGAGATTTAATGGAAAGCATTCAGCTGGTTAGCGATCATTTGAGGCAAAATGATTATCCGAAATCTACTTTAAATATTAAAAAAACGCTCGCCGGGAATATATTGTTACAAACTTCTGAAAATGAATATTGGCGCATCTTTGATTTTATAAAAGACACGCAAGAATTTTCAAAACCTGAATCTGAAAAGCAAGTTTATCAAACTGGAAAAAGCTTTGGGGAGTTTTTGAATTATCTTAAAGATTTGCCGATTGAAAAAATAAAACCATCGATTCCTGATTTTCACAATACGAGGAAGAGGTTGGAAAATTTCGAGAAAGCAGTTCAAAAAGATGAATTTGATCGAGTCAAAGTTTCAGCTCAGGAAATCGAACAAATTAGAAATTGGTATTTTTTAGTGGAAGATTTTGAGGCGCTGAATTGCCCAATCAGAATTATTCATGCTGATCCCAAAATCAGTAATTTACTCTTTGATAAAAATGAAAAAGTCAAAGCGGTGATTGATTGGGATACGATTATGCCAGGATATATTTTGCATGACTTTGGAGATTTAGTTCGGACGATGACCTGCAAAGAAAATGAGGAGTCTACTAATTTTGATCAGGTGAAAATTTCGTCATCTTACTTTGAAGTATTAAAAAAAGGTTTTTTAGAAGAGACTGAATCGTGGTTGACGGAGGTGGAAAAAGATAATTTATTGCTGGGTGCACAGGTGATTATTTATGAGCAGGCCATTCGTTTTTTGACTGATTTCCTAGAGGGAGACAAATATTATAACACGGTGTACACGGATCAGAATTTTAATCGAGCGAAGAATCAGATTGCTCTTTTAAATTCTATTCTGTAACGTAGCGGGACTTCCCCAAGTCCCAAAAAACTGAAAGGACTGGAGAATCCCGAAAAACTGTAAGGACTGGAGAATCCCGAAAAACTGTAAGGACTTGGAAAGTCCTTCTACGTAAAGCCTTTTTCATAAATTCTAATAAATGCCGCAGCTTCCAACTCCTCCACATTCCGAATTTGATAAACTTTTTTATCCGTCAACTCATCCATATATTCATAATCAAAATTAGCGAAATCAGCAGCAGAAAATTTTCGTTCTTCCAAAAAATCTTTGCCTAGCACCAAACCAATTTTTCCAAAATTCCCATAAAAATATTCCTGCAGCAACGGTAATATTTTATTTGCAAAAACACTTTTCAACTCAGCAAAATTATTCACTTCTAAAAAGTAAGAATGTCCAATCACATGATCTTTATCCAAAAGAATCGAGATTCTTTGATTGATTTTTATCAACATCTTTTTTAGGTCCACCCCTGAAATGGTTACTTGACTAAGTAGCGCTGGATTAGGTTTTTGTTCCACAAAAGTAAATCTTCTCCGCAGTCCAGCATCGAGTGATTCGACACTTCCATCAGCAGTATTCATCGTTCCAATGATGTGCAAATTAGGTGGAACACAAAAGTAAGTTTTCGAAAAAGGTAGAATAACTTTTAATGCTTCCGAGTTGCTTTCTCTTTTATCTTCTTCAATTAGCGTAATCATCTCACCAAAAATCTGAGCACTATTTCCTCGATTAATTTCATCAATAATTAAGACAAATTTATTAGCTTTATTTTTCGCTACTTCCGAAAGATTGCTCAATTCAAATGCATCAATTCCTTCTCCTGGCAACTGAACCTCTCCTTGCTCCTCCTCCACCAATGCCTGCACAAAACTGGGTTCAAATTTTTTCAACTCATTAAAAACTGACCAATAAGCTCGGGTATTCACTCTACCTATCAATAAATTAATATCATTTTGGGTGTGCTTAATATCGTCCACAGATTGGAAAGCTTTGTACAATTTTTTCAACTTGGCCTTAACAATCGTATAAGCTAAAAATGAATTTTCAGGTCGAACGGTTAAGTTTCCATTTCGAGCCATTTTTTGTAGAAGCATTCTTTTCCCGGTTCGAGAAGCGAAGGAATTAAAGTCATCACTTTCCAAATATAAAAGAAATGAGCTGAACAATGATTCGTAATCAATCTTAATTTCTTGGACTGGAATCAAGCTCAGTAACACTTCCACCAAATGCCTTTTGGCAGACAATGAAATATATTTGAATACCCCATCTTCCACTTCATAAACTACATTTCCCTTTTGCGTAGTTTGCGGTTTTATCCCTTCCACAAAATCCTCGTAAGTAAAGGACGGATGGAAGGTTACATATTGAATCCAACCTTC